>ERZ724522.292-NODE-292-length-34349-cov-5.121887_pt1 | contig 34349 bp, 40 predicted proteins | sample MGYA00376055_ERZ724522 | MGnify/ENA primary metagenome ERZ724522 (study PRJEB28724, sample SAMN07190884) | wastewater metagenome | isolation source: effluent of sewage treatment plant in Hong Hong | place: Hong Kong | collected 2016-03-17 ...
GACGAAGCACTAGACCAAGCCACCCGACTAATCAACAAAGTATTTAATAAGGAGAAAGAGTGATGAGCAGAAAATATCTTGTGCAAGCAACAATGCTACATGACAAGTATTCCGATAAAGTAGTCCAGCCAACACTTAACCACGTTGAACAGCTACATAAACTATTAGACATGATACCAAACGACACCCACGCCCTTGCAATAGACATGATAATAGCTGACTTGATACGATTTGCACACCCACCACAAAATACGTTCATGCCTGAGATTTTGCCACCCAAACAAGTATTTAATAATGGAAGTGAGGAATAAAAAGTGAAGATACATAAACCGAAAGTAAATGATTTTGGCGGAGCACCGATTGCAGAGCATGACTACGCTTGTCCTGTGTGCTGGGTCAACCATGCTACATTATTTTTGAACACAGGCGTATTCCACCCATGTAAAGATTGTAGAGATGCGGGTTTTGAACTAACAAAACGAAAGTTGCGTAAAGGCAAAGTAACAACCTTTGAACGCCCACCCACTAACTAATCATAAATAAGGAGAAGATATGAGTAATTTAAAAGCAGAATATAAAGCTAACGATAAACTCACAGAACAGGAGATTCTACACGAATACCCACCAAGACACGCTGTATTAAAGTGGGGTGATTTTGAAATGCTTTACACCTTGCCAGGACAAGTGAAGTTTGTAGATGTTCCTACCGAATTTGGGATGATGAGATTTAAAAAGACTGACGATGTTGTGTGGCGAGGGGATGACACCCCACACTGGTTATATAAATATAGTGGTCAACCCACCCCATCTAAGGAGAATAAGGACTAACTATGAAAGATATAGAAAGAGCAGAGGAGCAAAACAAGTATTGGCAAGAGCAATTTATGTCGATTTTAGGCGATAGTAACGCACAAGATGTTAGTTATGGAATACCCTATTTGGTAGCTCAAATTACACCCTTACCACAGACTAGAAATGAGCACGAACGGCAAACCCGTAAGATTAACGCACTCGCAAATGCAATAGACGACTATGTACAAGCCCTCATCACTAAAGAAATAAAGCAAGCAAGGATAGATGAGCTTAGATTAGTGCTTGGACAAGATATGTTCAAAAACCCAGACCCAACCGAAGGACAATTATCTTTACACAAACGAATAGAAAATAGATTAACCACACTAAACAAGGATTAGGGTAGCAACAAATGACCTGCTCGAGTGGCCAAGCGTGGAGTGGACTGAGACAGCGTTTTGAGCCGTTTAGTGTACACTATTTTATAAAGAACTATAATGTCTGCTTATGCGGGCAAGAGAGGTGGCGAGATGCCTAAAAAGAAGTCAGAGGATGTATCAAAGCTGTCTGAATTGAAAGAGGTCGAGTTCATAACCACCGGCATAGATGAGCTTGACAAGATAGCAAAATACCCGCGTGGTAGGGTAACGCAAATTTACGGTCTGCCTTCGGTGGGCAAGACTACGATAATGGTGCGCTGCCTAGCCGCTATTAGTAAATCCCTCAAGGTTCTGTATATCGACGTAGAGAACGCATTGAATGTTGATCGGATAAAGAGTTTAGGGGCGGATGTCACAAAAATAGACTATTGCAACTACAGTATTCTTGAAGATGTGGCCGAAGTGGTGCGTAAAAGCATCCCGGATTATGACATCATCATCATAGACAGCGTAGCCATGCTCATACCGAGGGCAGAGTACACCGGAAACAGCGGTGAGCCTCATGTCGGTTTAAAGCCCCGCCTTCTTGGACAATTCTTACGGCAGGTCGAAAGAGACCTAGCTCAGAGCAGGTGTGCCCTTCTTCTGGTAAACCAGATGCGGAAAAACCTTGTTTTGTACGGCGACCCATACGTGTTGCCCGGTGGTTTACAGCTTAAATTCAGCAGCTCCCTCATGATCCAGCTCGGGACAACCAGTAAGGATAAGATCATGGTAGACGGTCAGCAAGTCGGCCATTGGGTGCACGCGAGGGTAACAAAAACTAAGGTAAGCACCCCATTCCTGGAGACCAAATTTAAGATTATATATTAAGCATTGACATATTGTTAATGATGTGCTAACATCTTTTACATGGAGGGAATATGGCAAAATGGAAAAAACTATTAAGTGACGAAGAATACGAAGGGGATGACGATGAAGTATAAACTATCGGCCACCATCCCAGTAGTGCAGTACGGCAATCTGATGCCCGAGGTTGAGGTGGAAGCCGATACTCTGGAAGAAGCACACCATATTGCAATGGGGCACATACAAAAGGTGTGGCAAGCTTACGCCGAGCCAGGTAAGGGACTGACCGCTCAAGTATCTAGTAATCGGCGTAAGCTAACCGGGTTTGTAGGTGGCGAAATATACTTCGACGAAGAAGCACACTCATACACCAACGAAGCCGGAGAGCGCTATATAAGTGGCAGCGAGTACGCCAAGCGTTTTGATAGACCGTTCGACGCAAACGCTATTGCGGGCAGAATGGCTGACAAGTCGGGCGTTCAGGGAAACGATATAGTGCAAATGTGGGAGCTACGAGCCAAGGCTAGCCGCAGCTTAGGAACCGCACTCCACGCAGCGCTCGAGCTGTATGGGCGATATAACGGCCTTGCTACGGCTTTAGAAAAGGCAACCAACCTACATGACCACCCTGTGCTTAAAAAGGCCGTAGAAAGCTTCTACGCAACGCACAGCGCAGATGGGGTGGTGTTCGAGGCTCTGGTTATAGACCACGAGAATAAACGAACTGGTTTTATCGACAGACTCTTGATAACTGGGGATAAGAAGTGCCGCATCCAAGACTACAAGACGAATGTTGATATTAAGAAGTCCATAAATAGCTATTGGCACCAGTTGAGCTTTTATGCAGCTATCATGCAACATCATGGTTGGGAAGTAGAGGGGCTCGATATATTCTGGTGGAATGGCGAATGGCAAGATTTTAGTAGTGAAGTAAAAGAAATTAAGGAGTAAATATGTCAGTAGACGCACTAAGCTTATATGAACCTAAAGAGGGTGGATTATACCTCAAATTAAAGTCGGGGGAGCCGGTTACCCTGAGAGTGTTGACGCTCGATCCGGTAGCTAGTAAAGACAAGTGGGGCAATACCCGCTACGCTTTTGTTGTTTGGAACTGGAACGAAAACCGCGCCCAGATCCTTCAAAAGGGCGGTAGCGTTCTTAAGCAACTCGTCGAGATACACCGCGACGACAGCTTCGATGCTCTTAATAAAATAGATATAAAAGTTACCGTTACTGGCGAGGGACTTGAGACCCGCTATAGCATCCTACCGCTGCCGAAAGCACGCCAGCTAACAGCAGAAATGGTCGAAGAGGCTAAGCAAATAAATCTTGACGATAAGATCGAATATGGCATCCGCTTAAGTGCTAGCAACAGCGGTGAGCCGATACCATCCAACCCAGACGCAGAAGAGGGTCCCGGCTACGCAAAAGCTAAGTCGGTAGCAGAATCAATCAAAAACAGAACAAAGACACCAGCGGAAGTCGCCGATGAAGTGTGGCCGAGTGACAGTGATGCACCGGCTGACATGCCTGATGACTTCTTGCTATAGGAGTATATATGCCATCAATGTATGAAAATTTAGTAGAAAGGCTTGGTGACGACGGCGCTCGTGAGGAGATGCGCCGTCGTCGCAAGTTTGTAAAAAAGCCAGGGTTTGCTAGTATGAATAAAAAGAAGCACTTAGCGATTGCGAAGAAGGGCGCTGCAGCAGCTAAAAAAGTCCATGAAGCGAAACACAGAGCTAAAATACAAGAAACCTCTCCGTACGAATACGAGCTTGAAGAAGGCTGGGAGCTTGACGAGTGGGAAAAAGAAGACTAACCCACAAAAGATCGCCGACAGAATATTTAGTCGATACATACGTCTAAGAGATAGCACGTACAGAAATGGCTCCTGGCATGGCAAGTGTATAACTTGCAGCAAGAAGGGGGTCATAGCGTACTATGATGAGAATAAGGTGCTGCGCTTCGTAAGGGGGTGGGACGCTGGCCACTTCATCAGTCGCGGTAATCTGTATCTACGATATGACGAAGAGAACGTCAATCTTCAGTGTAGCTATCATTGCAATAAAATGAAGAGTGGAAATATTGAGAAATACCGCGGAGCGCTTGACGACAAATACGGCAGTGGTACCTGGAAAAAACTTACCAATACTGCCGAAGAGAACAAGGACCACCGCCTGCTGAAGGCCGATTACGAAGAAACGATACACGACTCAACGGAGATGTTTAATTTTATAATAAGAAACCCTTGACATTATGTGATTGATTTGCTATAATGAAAGCGTTAAATAAGGAATAATATGGCACGCAAAAAAGAGAGTTTAGAAGATTACGCGCTAAGCGAGATCTCACGCACAAAATCAATATCGAGTACACAAATTAAGCCATCAAGAATGTCTGGATTTGGCAAGCTATTAGTAGAATACTTAAAGCTGATCGTTGTCTTGGCTGGAGCCTATGTTGCTTTTTCGTTCTTCTTCGTGATAGAAGACGCACCACTGTCTTTGATGGTGGCGAGCAGTATACTTGCTCTAAATGGCGGTGTCTGGCTCGTGCGCAACGTAAGAACTAAATAAAAAGACATTTACGCAATCGGGTCTGGTGTGCTAGTGGTATGGTGCCCACCCCCTTACCGCTAGCACGCTGGACCCGATCTTGGTAGTTGACTACCTTACTAAACGACACTGTATAATATAATGGTAACTTAAAAGGAGATCTTGGGCATCATACAGAAAGCGACCGAGCCCTGCTTATGAAATACGCACAAATACTATTCGCCCTACTAATCGTCGTAACTCTAGGGGCGGGTATAAATAACCTGCAACATAGCAAAGAAAAACTACAGTTTAAAAACATCGAGCTGCAAAGCACGGAAGCTAAGCTCAAGATCCTACAGCAACAATACGAAGATACGGTTAAAAGTGTTGAGAGCACGAATATAAGCGCCGAAGAGAAGCAACGACTACTCGATGAGGCGCAACATAAACTACAAGACTTAGAAAATCAGAAGAGCGAGCTCGAGCGACAGCTACAGAGCAAGCGCAAGGCAAATACAGTATACGCTGCGTCTACTAACGTAAGCGTCGACAAGCAGTCTATCATGGCTGCTGCCGGAATCGCGCAGTCGGATTGGGTGTACGTTGACTATATTGTCACCAAAGAATCTGGTTGGCGGGTAAACGCTACTAACCCGAGCAGTGGGGCGTACGGTCTTTGCCAATCATTGCCAGCCTCTAAGATGGCATCTGCTGGCGCCGACTGGCAAAGCAACGCAGTCACGCAGCTTCGATGGTGCAATAGCTACTCATCGAGGTATGGTGGTTGGTATGGATCCTACGTATTCTGGTTAAACAACAAATGGTGGTAATATAATGTAGGTGTGGCTGGGTGCCGCATTCTCTTTTCAGCCACACCCCCTAGAGAGTCGTCCCGTCGACTCTCTTTTCTATTCAAAGATTATTTTAGCAACCCATTTACCTAGTTGCTTTCTAAATGCTACGCAAGCCATGTCAATGTCTAGTGAATCTATGCCCTCACTTACAAGCGGTTCTATCTCCCAACCATATAATGATCGGATATTGTGTCTGTCGCGTGTTTTAAGCTCGCCTGTAAGCCACTGAACTACGTACTCGTTAAATATAGGGGTTTTAATAAGGTCTTTGGATTCTGGGTCAAACTGAGCAGCATAGCAAAAATCTGGGTCGGCTTCATTGATTACTACTAACGTGTTCTCTGGCGTGATCTGGTAGACTTCACCATCGTATTCAAGGATGTAGGGTTTGTATATCTTTTTTACTTCACTCATTTTGTCTCCAAAGTAAATGTATAAACCCCGTTCCTGTAAGAACATGAGGCTATTTTTAAATTACCTTTATGGGTTGAGGCTGTTATCATCTGTGCTCCTCTAAATATCTTCTGTTATCTTCAATTCTGTACACCAGTAGATCTACCGCTTCATCTGTCAATTCTTTTTGCAGCATACTGTAGGGCATATTTTTTAAAGTATTCCCGCTTTTACCGTGCTCAATAACACCTCTTGTATATTTCTCGGTAATCATTTTTGTGGCCTGTTCAATGATGTAATCTAGGTGTTTTTGTTGCTCTTCTGTCATCTTATAGTCCTTCTGTCAATTCTTACAAAATAGCCGTCATGTGGGTTGGTTGGAATTACGTTAACGATTGGATCCATAGTGTCGCCGGGCAGATACTCAACACTTGCAAACCCCTGCGTCCAGTTCATTGCCGAAAGGTCTGGTCTTCCGTAATGATCGTTGGTGCTCATATAACTCGGCAATACACCATCAACCCTGCCCATCATCGGCATCATGTATTTTATTACCGTCCTAACACCATATTGTGTCTGGTAGACCTCCGGTACGGCGACATTGTATCGATGGCCGTTAAATTCAATCGTACTATACATCTCGCGACCTACTTTTGCCTTGCTGTCCATACCGTGTTTTACTTTGAGCCGATCGTTTACTGGGTATCTACCGTGTTTATCTCCACGAACATACTCGATACCAGCACGCCTTAAATCAAACATCCCGGGGATAGATAGCACGGGGTGATCTTCACCTGGTTTGGTAAACTTAAGCAGCTCCTCCATCTCTTGGCTAAGCTTTCGCTGTGCTCGGGTCTCGTGGTTTCCCTCTACCCATACAATTTTACTGGTTGGGCTATCTACTTGTAGTTGCTTCAGAAATTGTGCGACCCTACCGACAGTCGGGTTAAGGGTATCTATGTAGTGCGAGAACTGAGGCCACCGGCTGAACATTGGGAAGTCTACCACGTCGCCACCCAGTATTATGCGGTCCGGTTTAGTGGCTGCTACGGATCGGTGGAATAGCTCGATAGCTCGCTCATCATGTGTTGGTATAAGCTCCCCGTCAGTCATTCGCAAATAGCCAAAATGAAAATCGCCACCGAGTATATCGTGGCGAAACTCATCTGATCGACGCTTGCGCTCTGGGCTATTGCGCCTAACGCGCACGTCGACTGGCTTTAACGCTCGTAGAGCGCTTATAAGCTCAGCCTGAGCACTATTAAACTCAACCCGGTAGCTGACTCTCCGTCGCTTACTCGGCATCGGATTGGTATATTCAATCTCTCCGGCAGCGTTTTTAATGTATCCAACATGAGAGCCGTCGTGCTCGGTAAAGTTGGCGCTGCTTATTGGACCGTTAGCGAGAGCCTCCTCTAGTTTTTGGTGGTGTATAAGGTGATCGTTTGGCACCCGTATGGTAACCATCTGGGATGCGGCCGCTCGTCCTATCGGTTTGGCGTTCTGTCTTTGTCTCGTTCTGCGCTCGGCAGCTCTTGACGCCTCTCTTTCAGTGCCCTCATATGGTTCGCTTCTCTCAGACATGTCTAGTTCCCCGGGTTTTAGTTTGTTTTCGTAGTATTTTTTTATTGTTCGTAAGTTGTTTTTGTCTATATCTGGGTATATCTTAACAAGATCTTCCAGATGACAGTTGAGCAGGTTCCATCTATCGTCTCCCACCCAGCGCATCTTTGCCATTTGCCGTTCTCCCTAATGCCTGCAGCATCTGTTCGCGTGTTGGTTTTTGTGGTGGTCGCTCTCGTCTATGTAATTCTTGGTGAACACACCAAGATAGCAATTCAATGTTCATGGGGTGATTTCTAAACTGCCGCTCTAGTGGCGTAGTATATTTATCCCTGGGATAGAATCTATGGTGACGTGTCATACCGCATCTGTCAGTTCCGAAATGGGGACAATCGGGATGAGGATTTTGACATCGTTCCACGACTACTTCCTGTTCGGTACTAAATATGTAAGTACACCGCTTACAACGGCTGATGAAGCGGCTTGTACTGCTTCGTTTACGGTCATGTCACCGCTTACAACGGCTGATGAAGCGGCTTGTACTGCTTCGTTTACGGTCATGTCACCGCTCGCGCCGTTAGCTGCTAGTAATGTAAGTAGCGCTGTCGCTAACGCTGCTACGATTGCTTTTCTAAACGGAGATACTAAATCTAGTAGGTTCATTTCCTTTTTCCTTTGCTTAAAATTTGGTATAAGTTCTTCAAACTCGTTTCAGCACTTCTTCTTTTTTCGGCCTGGCATATCTAACTCCTTAGACTTTCTTAAATTTGCCTGCTGTCCATATAATCTGGTTCGGCTTCTTGCCGCCCTGGGCTGCAATAGCGGATAGCCACTTTCTTTTGCCGTCCCAAGAATCAACAATTTCAATGTCATTCTTCGCTGCGTTAAGACCAATAACCCTAACGAAGTGACTCTGCACCCCTGAACGCTCGGGGTGGTAATCAATCATAATGATGATTTCGGTGTCAGTAGTGTTGCGAACATCAAAGTATGAGAATGGCGCTACTTTATTGGCAGGCCAGTTTTGTTGCTCCACGAAATGAGTTTTTGGGGACACCGACCCGAGCGCTGCATATCCTGCTACATCGGCTACTTGACCGTAGGAGTCGCGCACAAAAAGACCCCTTCTAACGAGTTCGTCATTGACGCTTGCAGGGTTAAAGTCCACTCCCTGCGCCTGGTATACGTTTGCTGCTGCTGTTACTAAGCACCCATATTGACCTATGGTCTCCCAAGATGATTGACCTAATTTTTTAAACTTCCACCGTAGATCATTTTGACTGAAGTCTGTTTTTGTACTTGGCATTTTTTCTCCTTATTTATGCACTCTTTTTACTAACTCATGAAGGGCAGGGGCGTCTTTGATAAGCGCCTCGAATGTACCATTTCGATGCTTTAGGTATTCGACCGTCTCTTGAACTAATTTAGTGTTTTTCTTAGTGGCTGCAGTATTATGCTCGATGTTCCTAGCCAAATCTTCAAATACTTCCTTGGCTAATGTCAGCAGTTTGTAGAAGAAACCAAGCACCACAATCAGAACGCCAAGCTCTGGTACTAAACGAGATAGCTCTTCCATCTCGCCATCCTATATGTAAGCACACGTTAGTTTGTATTGGTGGAGCTGGTTGTCCGAGTCTATACCGGCTGAAGTCGTTGCACCGACACTGTACATGGTGTATGTGGTGGGCGCTGTTACATCTATTGGTATCTCTCGGTGCTGTAGATCAAACGTGGTAGCAGCTGCGGCAGACTCGACCCTATAGGTCAGCGACGGATCTTGGCTACCGGCCGCCGCCCCAGAGATACTCGACGTGGCAAACGCGAACTCAACGACAGTCGTAGTTGAAGAGAATGGCGACATATCGACAGACCAATTCCACGATCCAGTTGGTATAGTAATGGCGTTTCCTCCACCATTGTATGAACCATACGTGGCATTCGACGTGGTACTTACCTGAACCCTATATAGAGCCACTATATACCACTTATTGTCTGTTGACGGGAACCCAAACGGCGTAGCGCTGATTGAATAAGACGGTGTAGATAGTGTTATGTTCGGAATATTGTAGGCGTTTCCGGTAAATACGGTGAAGCCGCTTGCCGTAACTTTGGTTATAATTCCGTACTCCGTGGCGTTCATAGGATTGTCCGACGACGTAGCAACCGCTCCACCAGATCCAGTCATATTATTGGCATTTGATGTTGAATCATTAAAGTCGCCGTTTAACTTCCAGTAGCCAACAAGATTTGTTTCCGAGCCCGTAAGTTGCTGGTTCATGTTGTCTTGTATCTGAGTAGCTGTGCGATTTACTGACCAGACTCTAACGTCAGACACCTTACCGTCGAAGTAGGCAGTACCTCCGTCTCGATTACCAATCTGTAGATTACCGGCTTGAGTAAGTGAGGTTGGGTTTGTGCCGCCTCGGGATACTGCTGCCGGAACCGATAGCCCGTCTATATATACCTTGCTGCTTGATGTAGAGAACGCCGACATGTCTAAATTAGCAGCTACGTGTACCCAGCGTCCAAGTGGCACAGACTGGTAAGACGATACTATGCTGGTATTAGATGCCCCACCGCTATAACCTGCTAGAACAACGGTACCGTCTGAGGCGTTAAGGTAAAATGCCCATCCGCTCGTACCGTTATATCGTGATACAATAACTTGGTTAGTGGAGCTATAGCTCTCTAGGTTTATCCACGCCTCGCAGGTAAAGTCGTCGGTGAACGATATGCCCGAAGGGGCTGTTTTACTCGCATACTGAGAAGAAGAAAGTTCTAAGTCGGCGCATTGAGTTGGTGGCGTTACACCGCGAACCGCCTTAAATCTCATGCCTTCCGAGAGAACAGCCGTCAGATCGGTTCCAGTTGTAAGCTCGTACTCCCTATTCCCTTTATTATATCCGGTAGCTGTCGTAACCGTTGTGGATAATGACGTCCACCCAGTGTTTGAGTTGTTAGTGCCTGTGTTGAGCGACACCTGACCGCGCAAATCACGGATACTTCCGTTGGCAATTGTGCTTGCACCATTAGCCACCGTCACAACAGCGATTGGGTAGCCATATGTTGGCGGAGTCCCATCATCAGATGAGGCGCTTGAACTTCTTGATGTTACGAGAGTTGCCGCGTTGTCGCCAGCCGTGTTGGGGGCATTTAGATTGGTGGCGTCAAGCTTTATGTATACCCAGTCATACTTCGTTGACCCACTTGAGTTAGCAGAGATAGTTACTGCCTCGGTGGCGGTGTTTTTAACCCTGAAGGTTTGGTTATTTTGTGAAGAAGGGGTAGCATTGACATAGGCAACGCCAGCCGTTACGTTTACGGCCATCGCTGGCGTACCTTGAGCGTTTACCGCGAACCCACCAGTTGCTGGTGCGACACCACTAGTATTGCCTACTGATCCAACGATCCCTTCAGATACGAAGTCGGTGTAAACGGCGTTGACTTCCTCGGAAGAAGTGGGGTGGTTGTTGATACCACCGGTTAATATGGAAGTAATGAGCGACATCTATTCCTCACCTTCTTGTGTTTGTTTTAGTACTCTATTTTTCATTTTATACAACTCTATTATATGCCTGAATTATAGCATAAATTATTCTGCCGTTTCTTGAAGTATATAATATTTAAAAACCCACTCTCCAATATTCCCCGACCCGGCCGCACTCCCAAGATCAACATTGAATGTTATAGTATTTGCCTGAGAATATACGTCTACTGCTATGTAGTTGGTCGATGAGTTCCACCTAGAATATGGGCACATACGATAAACACCTGCCGGGTCATTTGGACTCTTTACCGATGCAACAACAATTGGTGGGCTACCCAAAGAATGTTCTACAGATGATCCATACCCGGATCCTAGCGCAGTCGCGTTTATCCTGAGCGTGTCAGATGCAACTATTTTAAACGAATTTTGTTCACTGTTGAACACTAGGTTGCTGTCTTCTGTCGACAGAACATCATATCCGTCTTTCGCTACCTTTAAACCGAACTTTCCAGAAACACCGTAGAACCCAAAGGCTGCCTTATTATAGCCATCCTGCTTAGCAATGATTTGCCTCTCAAGAAATTTTAGCCCATCGGCGGAACCCTCTTCGCCCGCATTATGGTTCTGTGTCGTTCCATGAGCAAACCGGTTAGCTACGGAATCGTTAGCATTTAACCCTGGGTCAAGCCTCTTGCTATTATTTTTGTCTACATCATTCAACGACATAACTATTCCTTTCATTATCTTAATAATACTAGATGCCAACATCTTTAGACCTTGGTTGGTTAGTCTGGACTACTATAATTTCTCTCCCTGTATTGTGGAGCGTAACGGTTATACCAACGACTCTACGCGGCGATCGATAATCTATAATGTGATCCTTGATGCGAACATTAACTATGTCGCCGATACCATATCTCCCCAGGGGGTATCCACGCTCGTCAAGCATAAGGTTCACCGGCGAGTCTTCTGGTGTTTTAGTGAACTGCAGCTGTTCTGCCATGCGAGTCTTCAGGAAGTTAAGATCCTTAACGTCCGAAAAAGCTTGCGCCCCCTGCAACAACCCGTATCTTTGCACTGACGAGCTGTCACTTTGGCTGGCGTGCAGTATTTTGCCATCACTGTCAGCAGCAATGCCCCACATATCATTAACCATCCTCCTGCCGAAACGCGGTATGCTATAGTCTATGAGGTTACCGCGCGTCCCATACTCAAATGTAACATCGGGTCTCTTCTGACCGAGAAACTTTTTAAATTTAAAAGTGATATTCTCGTCAATTTCAAAGTCGCAATTAGCATAAATACCAAACGATTTTAATACGTAGTAGGCGCTATGGTAGTCGAACTGCAGGTTAATGTAGTCCGTGAATGCCCACTCACCAGTTAACGAAGCGCCATTCTCGTTAGTAAACCCAGCTGGATAGTCGGGGTTTTCGATATTGGCCGAGCTTACCACCATCGCTGATAATGGGTGGTTAGACCCGAAGTCGGTCTTAGCCGAGTTAATGATGCTAGTGACCGCAGCGGCCATAGTACCGCTGGTGAACGTCCTATAGTTATCTTTGCCATCTCCCGTTACCTGCTGAGCGTCGCGACGGATAAGCACCTTGTCTAGATAGTATTCATACTCAACCGCAACAACTTCAATATAATTTTTATTCCTATCTGAGTTATCCACGATCACACCAGACCATACAGTAGTACCATCGCGTTTTATGCGAATATTGTAAACGTGAGGCTGCAAGATATCACCATATTGCGTCAGGATAGGGTCTTTGGTGGCGACACGGAAGCGACATTCGCCCCAGTCGGATAACTCCTTAGAATAACGCAATATATTACCGTTTGAGTCAATTGGATAGAAGTTTCGCACCATCGCAACACGCTCAAGGCTTTTGTTGAGTATCTCGACAGTTGTCATACTAAGACAACCCCCACCCATCATAAAAGCTTACGACCGCATAGGCGCCATCACTTATCGACGAACCGGTTAGCTGGAATATGTTACTCCCTGGAGGTATTTTGAAGTATGTCGAGCTACTAGTAACTTGGTTAATAACACTAACCCCATCAAGCTCTACCGATAAGCTATCCTTGTCATAAGCTATCACCAACTGGTTGCTTGAACTTGCAAGGTTGACGCTTACCTGTATATATTCTCCAGTTGTAGTATTGGTAATTTTCGGGCTGTTGACTGGTCCGTAAATGTTTATTGACGTCGGGTATACTGATTGATCGCCTATATTGTTGGCGTCAACGCTCACGGATGATGTCGAGGCACCGTAAACGATAGGGAACGAAAAGGAGTGTATTGCTGTACCTGTTGATGTGGTGAAATCGGCCTCACCGGTATTGGCCTGCTTTAACGTCTCGCCATATATTGTAGGGTCTTTTATTTTGCACACAAGCCTAAATGGCTGTACAAGACCCTTTCTGGTGGTTTCTGGAACATCAACGTAAATAACCTTTAGGAATATCTGCTTATTCATCATTTTCTCGGCGTAGACATATGGCACGTAACCGTTGTCGCTCAATACGTCAGCTTGGGATATCTCAAGATTGGCGAGTTTTCTGAGGCGACGGAGACCTTCATCGTATTCAGACTCGCCACCGGGGTACATGGTTCCCTCTATAATATAGGCGTAACGGCCCATTAGGGTCTCGAAGTCAGATATGCCGTTCTCAAAAGGTATCGGGATATCAAGGCTGCGGACCTCTCTCTGTTGTGGGCGTCTGCTCTGAACTCTGAATATAGGGAACTCCGTACCATTAAATTCAATCTGGTTGGCGGTGGTTCCTACAGTTGAAACATCATAGATACTCATTATGCACTCTCAAACTGCTTAGAAAGCTGCAGCCTCATCTCTTTCACATCCTGCTTGAACTCTCTCCGAAGCGTTATAAGCTCGCCCATCGTTGTATCGTTCTTAAGAAATAGATTGGCTTTTTTGTACCCGAGAAGCGTCAATGTCTCATACCCAGCAAGAGCCACAATATATTCCATCATCTTGTCGGAATCTATGCTGTCACTAATGGTGGGCTTATAATTACCGTAGATAACAATAGTGGCGCCATCTGGTATGTGCTGTGGGGCGTTTGGAGAAAACCTAATCGTACGGTCTTCAACCCTGAATAATCCGGCGTCAACAGGCTGCTCGGGTAGACTGCTGTCCGTAATGACGTACATATCTTTTACGGTAGTTACTGTCGATGGGATGGTGTAGCTGCTTGTCGTTGACGCATAAACCAGACTAGAGTCTCTGACTGGCGTGACGACATAAGCATCGCGCCATGCTTTAGTTAGTGCTCTTGTCTTTTCTTCTGCCGTAAAAGTAACGCTGGCGGTATCGCCAAGAGCTATATTAAGTTCTACTAGGGCGTCAGCTAAATTAAAGGACATCTCTGCCTCTCATTCTGCGTAAACTGTTTGTTTTAATCATACTATGTCTCCTAGTTATTATCATAAACTAAGATTGATGTTTTAGTAAGTGTAAACAATGCAGTAGCCCACTCCGCCAGCACCGCCAGCTCCGCCAAGTCCAGGGTTCATACCAGCACCTCCACCACCTCCACCGCCCCCGCCAATACCACCAGCGCCTCCAGCCGCACCAGCTGTAGAGGCTGTCACAGTAGTTCCGCCACCACCTCCACCTGCTCCGCCCTTTGTAGAATCAGCATTAGCACCAGCTGCACCGGCCGTTGGCGAAGCACCATCAGTTCCGACAGCTCCACCACCAGAAGCAGAATATCCACCAGATTTACCACCATTTCCACCAGCTACAATAGCAGGCGTTGCCGAGTGAGATCCACCTGCACCACCGCCACCGCCGCCTCGAATTGAGCCACCACCATGAGAACCAGCCACTGGAGTAGCAGCGATTCCAGCACCACCAGCTCCACCTTCGACTGCGTTGGCTGTAGTAGATACTGCTACCGAACCAGTTACACCTTGACCTGCTACACCGTTAGTAGCAGCAGTTGGTATTCCACCAGCTCCACCAGAAGTAGTACCGACAGAACCAGCTCCACCAGCCCCACCGCCACCGCCTCCACCAGTAACAGCCGCTGATATAGCTCCGCCACGTCCACCACCACCACCAAATGCGGTTAGTAATGAACCAAATGTAGATGAGCCACCTGCCCCACCGTCACCACCGGCAGCACCAGCAGCACCAGGAGTACCAGCGTTACCGCCTGTCCCGATAGTAACAGTTACAGTACCGCCTAAATCACTTGCTTGAAAAATACCACGAATATAACAACCGCCTCCACCGCCGCCTCCACCTTTAGCAACAGTAGCAGTAGCGAGTGAAGCTCCTGCTCCTCCACCGCCTCCACCACCAATCATTTCAACAATGACTACTTTTGGGGTGAATGTTGTTGGTTTAGTCCAAGTGTTTGCTCCTGATGTAGTAAATGTTTGAACATCGGCAGCGCCAGTGTTTGAGCCAGCCAGTGGTATACCCGCTGAGTTAAAGCGTACCCATTGCCCGTTTAAGTAAACAACAGATTCGCCCGCTGCCAATGTACAACTAAATACGCTATTTGAAGTAGTGCCATCATAATGCTGAACTGTTACAGTGTTTTGCGTAGAAGCATGGCGGTTGGATATATTAAGTGATTTAACTTGTCGTTGTGTAGACGCGCCGGGACTTGCAACTATAGTGGTAGTAGTCGCCGTAGTTATGACCGTGTTAGTTCGACCAGGGGTGAACGCCGAGGTTGTTTGATCTGCCCAATCTGCATGACAATGTATATCTGCCGTTGATGAAGTTACTATTCTTATGATGTCTGATGTTGATGTTAGTAACATGTTGTCTCCTTAAAATCCCATGCTTATTCTTGCCATTATTTCGGGGTGTGTTAAACCGCTTCCACCTCCTGAAGCGTCAATCGTTAACGTGTTAGCAACGTCATTATAGGTAAGCGTTATATTTGATCCGGCTGTTAATAGTGCCGATACTCTGTCATCAACCGCTTCACTAAAATCCGTTACTTCTGATGCGGTATGCGTATGGGTAGAGGCTGCCTTACCAGATAGTCCAGTGTCAACGTAATTTCTTGTTGCTGCGTCTTGTGCGCTTGATGGATCTGTAACATTTGTAATCAGGTTGCTGCCCATATTTATGGGTACGGCCATGGTCAACTCAGTGGATTTTACAGTAGCTCTTACAGACCCGCCTGCGGTTAAGCCAAGCTGATTGGAAGCAGGTGCATTTATACCTTGGTTTGCGGGTACTCCTGTTGAGGTCGGGACTATGCTCGTTCCTTGAACTTGGGAAGAAACTACTATTGCGTTATTAGATCGTATAGTACCAGAACCCTGAGCGCTTAATAGTAAATCTACGTTTGTATCTGATCCCACTGCTTTTAACTCTGGCCGGTTTCCTGTAGCTGCGTGGGTAATTCTAAGATAGTTGACGGCTCCTGTAGTATTGGCAAAATCTAGTTGCGTTCCGTCTGGTGTACTTATGCCCTTTAGCGTAGTGCTAAACTTCAAAAACCCACTTGCAATATTAAGCACGTCACCCATGAATGACATCGTTCCACCTGCGCTGAGTTGCTTAACGGTAAGGATAGAGTCACTGAAAGATGAGTCTGTATTATCGCGACTGTTTATTCCTAAGTAATCATCTGTATTTCCTACGTCTCCAGGACTTATAAATAGCGCAAATTTACCTTTGGCGTTTTCTGCTACCGTACCGGAAGCTGCCTGCGCTGCTGATTGAGCAGTCATTTCTACTTTGGTAAGACCACCGGCCTTATTTATAAGACCTATTTGTGGGTTATTTCCAAGTGATGTTGAGTTTGTCGCAGTTTTTATTTCAAGAAGTGGACCAGAGTTATACGTACTGCCCGTAGTTTCTAGCTTGAGAAGGTTAGTATAGTCGCTGCTTGTTATGTTTGATGATTGTAAAATCTTAGCCTGATATGTTGCCGCAATCTGTTCAGCTGATGAAGCTTGAAGTAGTTGTGCTCCGGTAAATGTGTTACCGCCAGCTAGCTTAGCAAACGCAGGACTGTCGGCTGGGGCGCTTGTACCCGTATTCATAAAATACTTATTGCCCGTTCCGCTGTCTGATACAGTGGCCGAGCTTAAGAACGCAACACCCATTACGATGTTGTCCTGTGAGTTCGCGCCAAAAACGATGTTTCCTGATCGAACTTGACCACCAATAATAGAGTTGTAGCGTCCTTTGGTTGATGAGCTAGTAGAAGGGTTAAAGTTTATTGTCTGATTAGTACAGCTAAAGGTATTCCCAAGAAACGAGTTGCCATATCCCGAACAATACACACATCGTCCTGAAGGCTGCGCAAATTTATTGCCGACTACTTCAGTTCTATACGTGTCGGCACTCATTGATCCTGTTACTTCAGATAGAACAAGTTGCGTTTCAAATGCATTAAAGTAGTTGTCGGATATGGACTCGTGGTAGTCCTCCATGACAATAGCAGTGCCTCTACTAACAGGCCCATCAAAATTATTTTCAGATATTACACCGTCCGCGTATTGGCAACACATCAGATATGAACCAGACGCCCAAGTAGTCTTTACTCCTGCTGCACCACCAAAGAAGTAGTTGCCGGTAATAACGTGAGAAGCGCCTACGTCGCCTGAAACATTAGACATTCTCATCCATGCCGTACCTGTCGTTGTTCCCGCGTCGGTTATTTCACAGTAGTTACTCTCAAAATGACAGTCGTATTTGCGGATTACGACACGGCTTGTAGATAGTGGTGTGGCTGTATCATATATGCGTCCATCAACAAACTTACCTGATTGACCAGCAAATTCTAGGATGTAGCCCGTTGAGCTAGATTTGCTGAGAACCGTTCTTGTAGCGCTTGATGAATCATTTAAGACTACTTTTCCTGTATCAAGTACAATGCTTATTTCCGACATTTTAGCGCGGTCTTCTATGGTCACATTGCCGCCAGACGGCATAGTAACCTCGATTGACTGATTTAAACCAAGAAGCACACCATCCACAGGGATAGTGATACTTCCTGCTTCGGTAACGTCTGTAATAACCGCAATTTTAGTTGCTCCGGCTGTTATAGCGTCGCCAACCGTGGTATATGATGCGCCTGAACTTCCAACAGTGGTATACACGTCACCTGCGGTACTTGTAACTGTTGTTACGCCTGTCGTGTCGTTGTATGAAACAGATATACCCGTACCGGCTGCAACTTTTGCGCCGATCTTGTCTTCTACGGCTTCGTCAAAGTCTGTGATGTTTGAGGAGGTGTGAGTATGAGATGACGAGGCTTTACCATCAAGCTGCGTTTGAATAGAGCTTGTTACGCCGTCTGTGTAGTTTAATTCTGTGGCGGTTGCTGTAAGACCTAGTGTAGTTAGTTGAGCTGCTGCGTTTGCGTCATCGAGAAGCGCCTTACCTGCTGTTGTGATGTCACCTCCCAGCTCTGTAGTTGTAACAACTCCGGCGTCTATGTTCATCACCGTGCCAGTTCCAGATACAGTGATGTCCCCATAATCCCCATCTGATAAGCTACCTGCTCCACCTGTAGCGTCAGTACCATTTACCCACTTAGAAGTACCAGAGTCATATTTAAGTACTTGCCCGTTTGACGGGGTACTGATAACTACGTCTGTTAGATCATCCAGTACGCTTGCACCACCGCCAGCACCGGCAACCTCTGTATCAACATAGCCCTTTGACGCGGGCATGTCGTCGGTTGTGTCAATGTCGGTTATTTGAAGATGCTTAGCCATGTTGTTTACCTATTTGAGTCAAAGTAACCAATCACTTCTAAATAATCTGTTTGCATAGTGCAAGCAGTAATTCCGGCAGATTTTACTAGTAAATGCGTGAAGCCTAACCCCCTACCTGCGCCGTTTGGTATGTTCGATGTTATATCACCACCAACCTGTGAGCCGTTTACATAACCTCTGGCTGTCAGGGTTCCGCTCACGTTTAGAACTTCAAGTCGCAAGTTATACCACGTAGCACTAGATACGGTAGTTCCTGTGTCTGTTCTTGTGGCTGATCCATTAGACTTAGTGACTATTTCAAACTTTCCGCTATTAAGTGCGCTCGTGTAGCTGAAAAACACCCCGTCAGTTCCTTCAGACGTAGACGACTGGTTGAAGCCAGTTATTAGCTGAAAGGTGTTTGTGCCGTCAGACAGCTGATCTAGCTTAACCCTAGCCTCGTAAACATACTTGTTAGTTGTTGCAAACCTGAAGGCTTTAGCGGCCGCGAAGTACATACGTGTATAGCCGGTTGTAGTCGTTCCGGTTGTTGATTGTATAACTCCTGCCGCGGTTGTATCGTCGTGGTCATACACGTTATGAGCTGCGCCACTTCCAGAAACGCCATAGGATATGTAGTCTGTGTTTGTTGCTCCAGCAATCATGTCGGTGAATAAGTAAAACTTTCTGCGAGCGGTTTTTTGGCTTATGGTGTACGTTGAGCCTGCACCGCCGTCAGTAGCAAATAGGTTATCGTCAAACGCTATTGTTCGTTCGTCTGTAAGCGTTCCGTTAGTGGCTAGAGTCAAATATTGTCCGTCAACGGGCGCGCTACTGCCGCCGCCTGCTGCTGCCCACTTAATACCTGCCGCCTGAGCAGAATCTAAAGTAAGTACATGGCCGTCCGTACCTGTTGCAAGCGCCAGGATGTTAGAGGCGTCGGTGTATAGCACCTTTCCCTTTGCCGGAGTTATTGCTGCGATGTCTGTTATCTGAGCGTCAGGAGCAACATAGTCTGTTCCTGCGCTAGCGTTTGAAAATCCGCCAGACCCATTTCCTTTCAAAATTGAGGTGCCAGACGTAGCAGGAGCATAATCGGTGCCGGATGATGCGTTAGAAAAACCACCGCTTCCGTTGCCTTTTAAAATTGATGATCCTGATGTTGCCGGTGCATAGTCTGTACCGCTCGTAGCGTTGGTCATTGTTCCTGTTGCGACTTTAACTATTCCGTCAGATAAGCCGTGTGCTTTTGTAATAAGATTAGCTGCGGTAGCTTTTTTGTTTGTTCCGGTAGCCGCCATTGATGTATCTGATATGTCCACATGCTCTACTAAGTCCCCGCTGGCAGGGGCTGTATTTGCTGTGTAATCTGTTATTTTTGAGTTAGCCATTATTTATCCTTCCTGAACGCGCGAGTCGCCGCCCTCTGTTAATCTTGAATCTGATCCGTTTTCCAATAGACGAAGTGTGGTGCCTGATACTACTGCGGTGGTTACAACGTGACCAGTATCGTCGACTTGCATCGTCCAAACAGTCGAGCCAGTATCTGACTCCCACTGGATAGATGAGATGCCGCTTGCTCCTTCTGTTATATAGACTGATGGCGTGCTTGAAGAACTCTGGTAATAGTCGAGTTCTCCACTTAGCGGGTTGAAACGATATGGCATTACGCATACTCCACCGTGTCCAGATTACTTTTAGTTGAATCAGTAAAAGTAAGTGTAATCGTGCGGACTGTAGACCCACCGCTTCCACCCAACTTGTACACGTAGGTTTCCACTGTAGAGCTGGTTTGCTGGGCGTCTACATAATCGAAATGAACCCCAGGTTCAAACTTAACTCCTTGCCTGGCCCAGGAAGACCCATTCCAGCCATAGGAAGCGGATCGTTTTGCATGAATATTGTCACCGGTTGTATCTGGACCGATATGTTCCGAGTTGTCAATACTTGGTTGCACGTTACCGCCCGGCATACCCATCTCCTATCGCACCCATTTGGCTCTCTATGTTGCTTCGCATACTGTCCAACTTAAGCCACTCGTATAATTTGTATAACCTATTCTGGTGATAGCTTATACCAATTACCCTTTCCAGGTAGCGTATTTGTTCTACGATGTGACCATAATCGGTACTATTAGATATTTTTGAAATTTTTTCATATATATATTTTAACTGCTGCTTAGTAACCTCATCACTATCCCTTAACTTTTCATCAAAGTACTGGGCGAGCCTAAACTGGGTAATTTCACTAAGCTCAATAGTGTCGGGGAGGTCTGTCGTAGCTTGAGTCGGTACGTCGTCAGGGGGCGCTGGGGTAAATTCTTCAGCGCTTGGGACCTGCTGTTTTAGCTTATCGGCTATATCAGACTCTTGCATACTATGGCCCTATACCGCAGTTACATTACCGTTGTCTGACAACGGCCTCCACTCACAGAAAAACTGGATTGCTCCTGATGTTGGGGTGTCTGTTGTGGTGTAAGTGTATTCAATATTGCTCGACACGCTGTTTGTTTTTTGCGAAGCCACGAAGGGCGAAAAATAAGACGAAGTGTTGGCGTTAACCGGATCTGATACGCGTGCGGCAGATGAGTTGTTGAAGGCAGCAGCTACCGTGACTAGGCTTCGACGAGATACGACAGATCCTGCCGTAGCCGAAGATAGCGTTGTACCAGTTGCTAAAGTTATATCTACGGCGGCCGTACCGTCGTTGAATCTGAAATACGCTGCGGTATGGTTACCGAGCGCTGTTGTTACTACACCATAAAGGCTCTTTACTTCAACTGATCCAGTTACGCTGAATAATGGCACATTCACCGTGGTGTTGCTGCCAGAAAATGTAATCGATTTTGACGTTATCTTACTTCCTGATGCGTCAGTAGTAGATACTAATTCGTTCCCTGCTGCGTCTCTACCCATTTTTATTTCTTTCTATTTATAAATGTGTTATGAACTCATTATAGCACCTATTTTACTTTATAAAATCTAAACATATCGGTGCTTCTCCAGACCATACGGCATCCATCTTACGCGCATGCAAATCACCGTTTAGCGGCATTGACGGGTTTATGTCTGGTTCTTTGCGGTGTGGTATAAGCCGCGGTCTATTTGTCTCGTCTATCCTAAAACGGCAACCGAGCATCGCAGCTCGTTCCGCGATGTTGACATTATCCCAGCTCCAGCCGTTATCGTAATCTTCGTCAAACCCACCGAGGCGCCGTATAACAGATAACGGTGCTATAGCAACATTAGATTCCCACATACTCGGCTCACACCATACACAGTCGTTACTGCCGCTATAACGACCATCGGGGTTGCCATCAAGGTCGCAAGTAAGTGTTGTGACAAAGTGCCTTTCACTCGCCTGATGTATGAGTTTTTTAAAACAATTTTGCGGTAGATCTATAAAGTCTTGGTAGAATATAACATATTTCCCAGAGCAATGTCTCAATCCCTCATTTAGGCTAGCATTTAAGTTGCTGATTCTCGTCTTCTTTGGGGCGCCCACCAACAAGACTGGTAACCCGTCCGGTTCGATGCCGCTAAAATTGTTTTCATGTACAATAACCCAAATAAAGTTTTGCAACTTCTGTTTCTTAACCTGCTCAACGGCACGCTGCTGCCAACCGTCGCGCTTGGTAACTGTTAGTATGGAAACAAAATCATCCACGCTTTACCGCCCTACATTCTATACTGCTATTTGGTGAAAGCTCAACCACCTGCAGGCCAGCGCGCACCAGTTCCTCGGTCAATATCTCGGGGGTAAAGCCCATGTAGTGGTAGTCCCACTCGTTGAGCTGACCGCCGTAAGCGTACTCTACGATCTTTCGATCTCTAGGGTTCTCTAAAATCATCTGAGCGTGCCATTTAAAATTGGGCACCTCAATATAGAGTTCTCCACCTGGCGCCAAAAGATCATAAAGCAGCTTGAATGTGTCGCTTGTTCGGCTCATGGGGAAGTGCTCTAAAACATGAGTTATCTCAATATTGCTACATGGCTCGGACACGTTCTTTGGTAGATCCCAGAAATCGCAAATAATATCAATGCCTGGTAAGGTTTGAATGTCGTGGTGCACCCAACCGTCTTTATGCCTTGTACCGGCTCCAATTATGAGCTTCACTACATACTCTCTTCCCAGAAAACCTCTGGCCACCACTGGGTCCACCATTCAATGCGGTGCATGTTTATATGGCTTGGGTCGTGTTGCCAATTGGGCGTCTGGGTAGTGCCAACTCGCACAAAGTACTTTTCACCAAATTTTTCCATGAACTTCTTGACATTTTCTAATTTTTCTTTAGGTATATGCTCAAACGTGTCTAAGCTAACAATCAGTTCACACCTCGGGAACTGTACTTCCTTGCCGGAAGTTATGTCATGATTAAATAAAAAATCCTGTACATCTTCGGGAGCCTGGTCTATGGCGTATTCACTAATATCTATGCCGAACGCCGGCACTCCTCGTTGCCTAAGAGCCCGCACTAGATAGCCCTTGGCGCAGCCTATATCGAGCACGGACGTTGGATTAAATAGGCGTATAATCTCGTCAGCCTTTGCACCAAAGTGTTCGGCGTCTTGGTATGTATGGTACCCCTTGCCGCCGTCAAAATAGCTCCTGTCGTAAAAATCACTATCAAGACTCGAACTCATCTCTCCACCCCTCCGCGATACTTAACCATGATTTGCTGCGCGCCCATTGCATCATCTCCTCTCGTATCTTATCTTGTTCTTCTGGATGTTGCAGCCACCAGATTAACGATTCCTTATATTTATCAATATCTTCTTCACCAAACTCTTTCATGTCTTGCTTATAGCCAAACTGTACTGTCTCATCCAGTGCAGCAAAGTTGCTCGTAACTGGTACAGCTCCAGCAGCTTGACTTTTAATAGCAGTGATACACGATATCTCAGGGAATGGACATGGGTAAGCCCATATTCCAGACATAAACGATTCTCGGACAATCCGTTCTTGTGACACTTTCCCGTGATCGGTAACTCCATCAAGTTCGCTAGCGACAGCAATCATGTCATCCATCCAGCGCATACGCTCTGGGTTGCCTTTATTGATGGCGTCGTAGCTTTCTCGCCCGTAGAATACGTCAAGTGTCGCATCAGGTACGGCCTTCTTCACATCTGGCCATATATTGTAAAGATTAGCAAGGCCGCGCGTATGACTGGAGGCGTATATCATTTTATGTGGGTCGCGCTTAACGTCTTCATAGCCGTCAAACTCATGGGGGTCTATACCATTTCCGGATAGCAATATCTTCTCGTCCGGTATCATTGGGTAGATGCTTCGGTGGTAGTTACTCAAGACGATACACTTAGTAAAGTTGGCTATCCTGCTCTCGGTGAACTCACCCGGCTCCATAACGTCGTGTAGCCATAAATAGCTTTTGCGAGCTTTTATTTTTCTATCAAATATAAATGGCGATCTCCAGGCAATAAATATGTCATATTCATCATCTAGGTTTGCCTCCCAGTAGTTTCTCCACATCACGCCGTCGTGTGTGCCAGCCCTGTTCCCGGGCTTTGCAAATACCACAACCGTGTAGCCAAGAGATTTTAAATGCTGGCTAATGCGGATGATAGCTTCTTCGCTGCCGCCAATACCGTCAGATAGGCTCCAAGGTCCCCACTCATCTATTGCGGTGTCACCAGTCATGATGGCTATAGATTTGCCCGGCCACTTAAACGCACCGCCATATTTGTTGCGCATCTTAACTATGATTGGGTTGTCATCAATCTGTTTTGGGATAGAGTTTAGAAGAGTTAATATTTTCTCTTTCTCTTTGTTCTTGTCGAGCGCCCTAAGAACTAGTGCTATATTCTCGACCATCTTCTTATCCCTAACGACAGATTCGATACCCTTAACGTACTCTTTCACTCTCTCGTCTGCTTTGCGGTATCTAAGAGCTTTCTTACCGTACTCAACGGCTTTGTCGAGATACTTACCGCCAATCCCAACGTATACATCCGTAAGCAATAGATACGTTCTGAACGTGTAATTCATTGGATTTCTTTCGAGTGTCGTGAGATGTTTTTCCATATTTACAACGTACTCTAGCCAGTGTCGAGCTTTATGGAAATTCTTCATTTCTAGCTCGAGTGATCCCATCTCAACTCGAGGGTCTGGATCATCTGGGTCTTCACCTATTGCTTGCATAAAATGCTCTTTAGCCTTTGAACGGTTGCCGATTCTTGCATACATCCTACCGAGCTTGGTATGAGCAGCACCACGCTCCTGGTCCCAACCAGACATTTCAAGATAGCTGTTGAATAGTAGTATGGCGCGCTCATATGATTCGATATCCATATAAGCACTCGCTAGGTAGTAAAAAGTTCGAGGATCTGGGTTCTTGGCCTCCTCCTCAAGTTGGTCTTCGAGCATCTTAATATTCCGCTCAAGACTATCTCCCTTGCGGTCTTCTGACGCATTGTGAATAACCGAGAAGTCTTTGGTTGCGCCCTGGTTGCATGATCTTGTCTCTATAAGGGTCTCGTGTATTTTGTTTTTCCATCGCTGGCTGCCGTTATTAGCGAAAAGTCTGCCTAAGAGGTGGACTGTAAGTGGGTTGTTCTCTTCGTCGAAGTCGTATAGATAGTTGGCGAATATAATATCATAGCCCTCACTCTTGGCCGCCACTTGCTTAACTTTATGCGGATTATCTATTGTATCGTCTGAATCGAGCCACAATACCCAGTCGTATTTCTGATGTATCGTATCTAGGCATTGGTTTCTAGCCTTAGCAAAATCATTTTCCCAAACGGTAGTTATGAACTTGGCTTTATATTTATTGGCTACTTCTATGCAACTAATGTCTGGGTCAACTCCAGCTGGACTATTTATATTTAAAAAAATGCCGTCTACGTGATCGGCAACATTGGATAAACACTTATCTAGCAACTTTGCCTCGTCGGCAGTGCCCTTAACAATCATACACAATGCAACTAGTGGCATGGATCTTTCCTCCCGTGCTCCTTACGACACTTTTTACAAATTGGCATTAATATTTCTCCGGTATCATCAAAAAGCTAAAGTTTTTACAGAACCAAGCAAAGTGCTTTTTATCGGTAAACATTAATGGATAACCCATTTCTATGATCTTAACGAGACCTTCTGGCAGTTCAAAGACATGACGCCTACCGGCTTCCTGCCCAACAATATTAAACTTTAAGTCGTGCCCAGAATTAGCGTGATCGTCTCTAGCCATCCGTATATTGTAAGCAATCATCCCGGGATTCTCGCGCTCAAACTTAGTTATCATGGCCATTATGTTGCGTTTGTCGTCACGATCTGGCATACCCACAAGACCAACAAGATCTTTCTTGTGGCCAACCTTAGTTAACTCAGTAGATAATTCCGTGTTACCCTTGCGCTTCATTTGCCTACAATATAACACTAAAAAAATAAAACGCAAAAGAAAACCCCGCAATAAGCGGGGGTCTCTTGTCTAATCCGACGATTTTGCTGCTATACCAACTAGCCTACGAAGAAGCCAGAGCGGTATGCGCTTGATTTCTGGTTGAGCGCTTCAAGCGTCAATTCAGTTTCAACGATACCTTGCTTAGCTGATCCGTTAAGACCCATTGGGATGTGCTGTGGTCGACCGTCTGTCAAGTAAGCTACGCGCCACTTGCTTGAGTCTACACACAGGATACCAGCTGAACCTGCTGCGGTTGGTACTTCGCGGCTAAGATGAACCATGTGTACACCGAAGTCTGATTCATAGACGCTAACTGTGTTGTAAAGGCGCTTGCCATCAGCTTGCGTAAACTTAGTAGAACCAGCCGTGTAGCCAGAGATAGCCTTCTTAAGGTAAGAGCCAGTGAAAATTTTATCAACACTTAGGTCTGTACCATTGTCGAAAATGCCAGACATAATGTTATTGAATTCAGCTTCGCTGAGGCTCGTACCTGAAGCACGTGCTGTTTTGTTGGTTGTGATAAGTGCGATTGCACCGTTTAGACGGCGAGCTACACCAGAGTCACCTGATGCTCGAGTACCAGCAACAAGTGCTTTCTCAATATCACGAGCCAATTCCTTAAGCTTTTTCTGAAGTTGGTATGTATATGGGTCACCCATACCATAGTGAGCTACACGCTGTTGGGTGTTAGATACACGCACTTCTTTACCAAACAGCTGCACAATGTTGGTAGCTCGTGTTGGTGCTGTAATGTCAGTGTAAGAAGTTGTGTAACCTTCAGCCTGTGCGTTGTCAGCTGCTGATGCAAGCGTATCCTGTAGCCACTGATGAAGGGTGTTGGTTGCCGTAGATTCGGCAAGGCTTGAATAGAACGGAGTTGACTCGTAGTCAACATTAACTACGAGGTCTGTTACGTCTTCAACCATTGTTTGGTCGTTGACGGTGATTAAACCGATTGGCATTTTAATGTTCCTTGTGAATGTTTATTTTGGGTGGGGGTTATTGCGTTGCACTAGAGGCTTTTTTTGTCATCGACGCGATTCCTGGGAACCGTTCAATGACGTGTTTGCTAAATTCATCTGGATCGCGAAGAGTCCTCTTTAGGTCATCGCTGCTAATCTGGGGGGCTTCTGGAGTTCGTTCCCCGGGGTTATTCGGGGTGATCTTCTCGGAGGTACCCAGTCTAGCCTTGATTTTATCTAGCTTGGCTTCAAAGGCCTGTACGCTTACCTCGTCGACATCGGAGAGGGTTAACCCGGTGTCTTCGGCTAGTTCGCGAACCTTGTCGCTGAACTTCGATAATGACGCAGTACGAGCCTCGTCAAGAGCTTTAGCACGTGCTTCTTCTTCTCGTGCACGTTCAAGCTCTTCTCGCTCAGCTTTTTCCTTTTCCCAAAGTTCTTTGTATTGGTTTTGCTCGGCCAACTTTTTGTCAGATTCTTCTTGCTTTCGGCGCTCCTCTTCTTCTAGCTTGTTGCGGAGCATATTCTTTTCCATGCGCTCCTTATCAAGTTGTTTTCGGAGTTCTTCAACTGACGCATCGACTGGTTGAGCAGTAGTTTGTGTTGCATCGTTTTTGAGTTGCTCCGATGTTTGTGTTTCAGGTGTTTTGCCTGTTTCGTCCATCTTTGTTTTCTCACTTTCTTGCTTATGTGCGGGGGTATTTTTATTTTAATACCACTATTAGTATAGTGAGGTAAATTTATGTCAATGTCAATAATAGTTTGCCAAGCTCTAAGCGATCTTCGACTAACTTCTCTAAAACAACAAGAAACTCATAATCGCGCTGTATAAAAGCCACACTGCCGTTGAGCATGGTGGTACGGTCTAAGTCTGTTAAATCTTTGTCTTTGGGATGGCGCATCTTGGCCTTTGATTCATGCAGGAGCTTGAGCCATTCACAACGCATTTTACCTAAATCAAAACGCTCTTTCTCAAGAAGCACGAGGTACTGCATAAGTTCTACTTTATCTATCGGCAGTGGCAGGCGCAGGAGTAAGCCGAACTTTTCGAAGGTGGATGCTGGTGGCTCGTACATATATGCTATTATACAGTCATGTTACACAGCCCAACGCGCGATAGTATGACTGCTCGAGAACGGGAGGAGTTCGACCAGGAGCGCGAGATGTTTAACCTCCAGTCGGTACATACATTAAAAGCTAAGGACTTAGACTTAAAACTAGCCAAAACAGAGCTTAAGTGGCAGCAGATATATAGAATACCGACGCTTATTATAAAATTGCCAGTGCTTATTATCCTGTCTATAGGATTTATTGCAGCTATGGCTAGAGGTAAAGATCCCGGTGACAAGTTCTGGGACCTATTTAAATAAAGCACACGCTTGCAATCCTGCGTAAGATTTCTTACAATCAAAAATAACAGTAGTTCTCTCCAATAAAAAAGAAGACTACTGCTAGCCCAGTAGTCTATCTTTACTAAAAGTATAGCATACTAGCGGCATTACAAATAGTCTGTAGGTGTTATACGAGCACCTTACCAAAAAAGACGTATAGAGAGCAGACCAAAAACCCAGGCTCTAGCGTGTCACCCCTAACCTGGTCTCCGGCTTGCTCTCTAGCAAACAGCTCATCCCTGCCTACAGCTCTACCGGAGTAAGGGGGACTCTATTGCATCGGCCTTGCATAATACTTTTTACGACTACCTTTTGTGGCACGCTTTGCTTGGTAGGCCTCCACTCGCGTCATAACAGGAACTTTTTGCCCAATCTGAGGTAGCGGTTCAAGTGGCGGTAATGTATACCAGTTAAATTGTTCAGGAGCTGGCGAAGTATACAGTTCGTCTATGTCATCTTGGGTTAACGCATCCCCCTTCTTTATGACATCAATCCATTTCTTCTGCATAGGCGTCAGCTTATCAACATCGTACTTCTTAGTGAAATCACTACCGTTAGTGTCTATGAACGCTTTAACGATACCTCGAGTGGTGGCTTCCTTGCCCGGCAACCCAAGTATACGGCCTGGATAGGTAAACATACTGTTAAGAATATCCAGCGTAGCTGTAGCTGCTTTAGCTTTTGCGGTTTCTGGTATGTACTCTGGCAGCATTTCTCCTGTTTTTGGATTAACGTACGGAGTGTTTAGATTGATTATTCCCATCGATTCTAGCACCTGAGATATAACACCAAATGGTAGACCACCGAGCATACCAAGCTCTGACACTGAGTTTGGCTTATTGCCACCAAACAGTCGCATGGCCGATTCTATTGAGTTATACGGCGTGACCCATTTAAAGACCGCTAGAGCGTCTGAATTCTCAGACTGCCATCTTATACCCTCTTCGCTCCTAAAATAGTCCCTAAGGCTTAATATAGAGTTTAGAGTGGCAAATTGTAGCGATGGTGGCAATTTGCCAATCTCGCGGGCAGCCATGTCGGCCACTTTAAGGTTATAGCGCATTGGGAAGAAGGCTACATTAATGGTTCTAGCTAGCGGCGAACTAAGAGCACCATGTCGACGGTACTGAACAATTACGCGTAGGGCGTCTTCTAGCTCGTCTGGGTGGTTTTTAATCATCTCATCGAGGTTTATGCCTTTTCTGTCGGCAAGCTTGAGGGCAAGCCCAGCAAGATCACGGCGTTGTACGTTGGTGATGTTAGCGGTAATGCGCCCGAGAATTAGGTCGGCGGCGCCTTCACCAGAATACCCGGTGGTAAATATATTAGCTGCGTCAAGTTTTTTAGCAGCCTCGTTAAGAATGCGACGGTTTTCTAGTGGGTTTGGGTGGCGCATCCAAAGTAAGTTGTTGGCTTTCATTTTAGAGAATATCTTGGTTTCGGCCATTTCCTGAGTTCTAAAGAACGGGTTGTACGTGTAGCGAAGCGCTCCCTGTATACGGCTGTAGTATTTATGCAATGGGTTATATAGGTAGTTATAGTCTACGAGCCGGTCGCCGAGTCCTCTCGTTTCAAGTGGCGTCTGCACATAAGCGCGCATAATAGCTTGGGATACTTTCTTAGCATCAGCTCTGCTTATTTTTAGCGCTTCGGCGATTTCAGTAACGCGTAGCTGACGAACATCATTAACTGCTGCAGATCTGGCTATTGGTAACGCTGGCGCCTTAGCTTCAATATAGTGCTGGAGACTGTAAAGCATCGCCTTAGCTCCCTTAACTGTCTCGTCTCCTGCGGTAATGCCAATAGTTTTTGCCACATCTAGCTTATTGAGATTCATTGCTAGCGAATTCCCAAGCTGGTCATAAGCTCGGTTCGTGCTGCTCTCTGGAGATAACCCCAGTTTACGCATAAAGCTCGCTATGCTCGATATAATTGGTGAAGGTGGATTAACGAAATCTACATTTTCGCCCTTAGCAACAGAGCTTACAAGGTTTCTAGCGTCATCAAGTGTTACCACTGGCGTTTTACGCCCGTCAAACGGCTCAGCAAGAGCGTAGCCTAACTTTGCAGCGCGTTGGGCAGCTTTGCTGTCGATACTGGACGGTATAAGCGCTACAGTCGGTATTTCTCGTATTCTCTTAGCCATTTCATTGACGTCAGAACTTTCTTTCATGATGCTGTTAATTTTAGCCTGCAGGATACGGTTATTTGCCCACGCTGCTCCTGGCCTATTCAAAAACTCTTCTATAGCTGCAGCGACTTTCTGGTAGTCGTTACCCGCAGCTTTTATGCTGTTGGCAAGCCCGTTCTTTATACCCGAATCCCAACGCACTGCCACGTAGCCGTTACCCATTTTTTGAGCTATCTTATCTGCCTCTGACCATCGGTATAAATCATCTATAAACTCTCCTGGCTTAATTGATGCTATATCGATATTATTATCCGCATAATGCGCTAATGTGTGCTCGGCTGCCGTTAACACATCGTCATCAGCAGCTCGTAAGTTAACTTCTTGAGCAATCCGTAATGCCTTAACCGCTCGATCGTAATCTTTAGGGCTAGATTCTTTCAGATCATTAAGGTGTTTCCCAATATCTCCACCGATACGCTTGCTAATTTCGTCCATCCACGACTGCTTTCCAACGGCGAGCTCGCGTGTTTTTCCGGCAAACTTCCCGCCATTACGATAAAAGAACCCTAGCGGTCCACCACTTATCATCTGAGTTGCCATCCAGGCAGCGCTTTTGGCAGATTTCTGGTAATCACCATCTATTATGCCCTGATATACTTCACGCGCTCCACCTATATTAGACTCGTAGAAGACTGGTCTCTTAATAAGCAGACCGATAGCAACTTCTTTCGAGGTACGCTTAAGCATCTGCTCAGTAGTCTCGCCGACTAGGCGCTTACTAGCATACTCGGCGTTTCGGGCTAACAGATCTCGTACGGCTGGAACTTTTGTGAAGGCGTCTTCAAGATTCTTAGCCGCTTTCATAAAGTACGATGGGTTTTTGGCAACGCCTTTTGCAGACATCTTTACGCTCTGCGCACGTCCAAGCGACAATATATTTGCCCCAGTTTCTACAACAGCTGCGGCACGGCCAGATGGATCCGCCTCGGAGTAAACCTGCTCTGACATTTTAGATATGTTGTTTTGCGAATCGGCTATACGGCGAAGTTGGTCTATGTAGTCCTTCTTACTGAGCTTTCCTGATGTATAGGCTGTTGTTAAGCCTTTTCGAATGTTGTCTAACTGTTCGCTGTGTCTATTGAGTTCCGCGTTTGTAGCGCGCATCATTATTGGATCAACAGTAAGACTGCGCACGGCTTTTATACCCTGCATGCCTACGTCTGCTGCAGAATTGACTACAAAATTACCTAGCTTTGCCATCCCCTGTCCGGCTATTCGAGATGTCTGAGTGCCAACGGCAGCTACCTTACCGGTAAAACCACTATATGGCTGGACAATCTTAGTACCCGGTGTCTTGGCTGGAGCGGTCGTTTGATCTTGCAGCGTTGCTCGAGCTCCAATACCTCCACCATAATTTTTAGTACCATCAAACAGGTGTTTAAAGCGTTCTCTTTCTTGGGCGTCTATGGCCATTGTATTACCTTCCCAGACTTATTGTTGGTTGAGATTTTGGCGCGCCACCAACACTTATTGTTCCGCTCGGCTTACCGTTATTTACCGTAACAGTTCCGCTCGGCTTACTGCCACCGGGAGTAATTGTTGTGTTCTTTGGCGCTGACATAAGCTGCGTACCAGTAACCGTGTTCTGGACTTTTTGGACTACCGGTGGTGGTGCTATATTTATAGCTCGCTGTAGTTGCGTTGTTTGCGCAACATTTTGCACTGGGTTGACTGCTTGCTGGACGGCATTAACGGGGTTTAGGTTTGGAGCAATAACTGGCTGTCTTGGCTGCAGCTTGGCAATTGCACCATTAGCTGCCTGCTGGTTAAGCTGATTTTGGTCTATGACGCCTACCGTGTTGGCCGCCAACTGGTTGAGGATTCCCTTATCTTGCAGCATCGTGATGAACCCAGAACTAAAGCGGTCATTTAGCATGGTTATCGGGTTCTTGCGATATTCATTAATACCGTTTAGGCGTCCCATTTCGTCAAAGTTGAAGTCATACACCTGATCTCCTACTTTAGTTTGTAGCGTACCGTCTTCACCTACATAGACCATAGCACTCTCTGTCGGCAGAAGACCTGGCACGATGTTCTGCCCGGAGGCTGTCGTAGGAGTGATGCGCAATACTCCTCCTTCGTTAACAACATTGTACCCAGCTTGTTTTAGCAGCTCTTCATAATCCTGCTTTTCGGCATCATTAATCGACTTTCCATTAACACCGTTTATATTGCCCTGAGCATCTCTAACGGCAACGGTTTCGCCTTTCGAATTGAGGTATTCAATCTTAGTCGGATTGCCGCTATCGTCGAGCGTAGTGCGCTGTTTGTAGGCGCCTTGCTTGTAGTTAGGCTGCTTGTTATAGAGTGGTATAAGTTGGTATATGCCATTTTCATCCCTACCCCATACAAACCCGGTCTGTTGGTTTTTCACAAAGGCAGTTCCGTTAGCGGTCTGTACCGGTTCGTAGATTGACTCGCCAACCCGAGCTGCCTTTATTTGGTTTTGGAGATCTTCGTAACTAACTTTAATATCACTGCCATTGGCGCCTGGCAAAGAAAACATTTTGTCAGTAGAAAGTTTACTGTATTCTTTTTGGAATTTTCGGAGGTTATCTGGGTCAGACTCAGAAGCCATTGCCGATTTATATAGCTGGTCTATTGATTCTATTACACCGACATAGGCATCAAAAAAGCCACCACCACCTTCTGGGTTTATCTCTTTGGCGTATTGCTCAATTTCTTTAGCGCTACCAGACCTCAACAGATCGTTGAGATCATTAGTATAACCTTTCAGCGTGTCTACTGCGTCATCAAAACTTTTTGCTCGTAGATTAGCCAGCTGGCTGGCAGTTTCTTGTGCCGCCTGAGCCTCTCGCTGCATTTGTACGTCAAGTTGGTCATATTGGGCGATTAGCCCTTGAGCTAACTCGAGGTCGCCATTTTGCATGGCGGTATAGTAGAGCTGTTCAACTTTATCTCGCTTGTCTAGTGTCGTACCCCTGCCTTCAAGCGCAGATATTGTAGCGCGCTGTATCTCATTGCTAACAAAAGACCGGCGAGCAGAAACTTCGGTTTTTGTGTAGCTCAATACTTTACTCGGATCTGTCGTCTTGTTCGCCTGTTCGCGTAAATATGCTGAATATGCTTGGTAATCTGATAGCGTCTTAGCACTTTGGCTGTATTCAAAAGCTACGAGACTGTCATTTTGCTCTTGAAGCTTGCGCCGTCTCGCCTCGGCGCTTCGCAGTAGAGAGCTGGCACTAGTTGGCATCTAATTACCCTCCATTTTGCTGATTAGTTTCGTTAATGGCGCCCTGCGGACTGGTAGCGGTAGCCCCCGATCCAGGCATACTCATGGGTTGTGTTCCGGGCGTATTATTCGCCTGGGTAGCAACCTGTCGCTGTGGTTGTCCGCCTTTTGTTTTGGTTATCGGTTTGCCGTTTTGGTCTATAAACCCTTGGTTATCGGCGCCTTCGTAAGCGAATAGTCCCTGGTTGCCCTGTGGTCCCATTTCGCCAGTGCTGTTAAAGCCTTGCTGTTGAGCTAGTTCTGCTTCTTGCGCAGGCGTTAGGTCGCCACGCAAACTAACACTTACTCTAGGCTTCTCCTGAGCATTGGGGTCTACTGGATTAATGACTTGCTCTGCAAGAACACCTAGCGCATTACCGTGTATAGCGGCAGTGATTGGATCTTTCATTTCCTCTCTGATACGATCAAGCTCTTCTTTGGTCTCGCCTTGCGCTTCAAGGTAGCTTTGGATCGATAGTGTGCCAGCATTTTTACGGTTTATGAGCATCTGCTGGTAAATTGGATCTTCTTTTTGCATAACACTTGGCCATTGAATACGCAGATTCCAGTTAGCAGTTTC
>ERZ724522.293-NODE-293-length-34345-cov-32.693467_pt1 | contig 34345 bp, 62 predicted proteins | sample MGYA00376055_ERZ724522 | MGnify/ENA primary metagenome ERZ724522 (study PRJEB28724, sample SAMN07190884) | wastewater metagenome | isolation source: effluent of sewage treatment plant in Hong Hong | place: Hong Kong | collected 2016-03-17 ...
CGCGGTTCCCTCGTTGCTGCTCACCACTGCGGAGACCGGGTGACCACACGGTTGCAACGCAACTTGTCGACGCCCCCATTCGTCTGGGTGCGCTGCCATGTTGGAGCCGCAGCACATCGGCTGCCCTACCGCTTCGACCTCGAAGCCGCAGTGGCGGCACATGAACTTCGGCAGCATCGGCTCCGCAACTTCGGGGTAGAGTCCTCCATCCCAGCAGTCGGCGCATATGCGCTGGCCCGCACGCCGTAGCGTTCGCAACTCGTGGTCGCGGATCGGTTCGTGACAGGCAGCACACGTCGGGAGCATTGACTTCCGATCGTCAGGCACGATGCTTCCCCTCCGCTATGTCGGCGGCGTTGACCTCATGCAGCATCGAAATCAGGTCGGGAGCGGTCAGCCGATTGATCGGCTCGTCGAACACGACTTCTCCGGCAAGCACGCCCCACGCATCGCTGTACTGCGTCTCGAACGGGTAGTCGCCGCCGTCCTCGAACTGCGACTCGTGGTTGATGTCAGGCATCGACCCGCTCCCTTCCGATCGACACGACGTTGGCGAGGTTGAACCACGTCTCCAGCCCGTCGATGTGCAGGCGCAGCCACGACACTCCCTCGCGACCAAGCTCCGAAATCACGTAGTCGAATGTCTCGTCCACGATTGCGGGCGCGGGCGACCAGCCCATCGCCGGGTCCCACGGCTCGTTGGTGGCGATGCAGGCGCGAGCTACCGGCAACGTGGCTTCCGAGTTGGTGTCAGCGGACTGCATCGGTCAACTCCACTTCGTCCACCGTGTTCAGCAGCAGGCGCTTGATTTCGTCGCCGTAACCGAACCGCTCGGCGTTGATTTCGATGCTGCGCCGGATGTCGCCGTCGTCGTGCCTCTGTACCGCGGCCATCCAGTCGCACAGCATCTCCGTGAGCTGCATCAGGTTCATCCCGTGGATGCCGTTCTCGAAGTGCTCGGGGTGGTGGTCGTTCGCGGCGTAGTGGTGCCGCAGGCCCTCGCCCATGCCTTCCAGAAACGATGCGTACTCCGGCGAGCCGTACGTCGAGCCCTTGAGCTTCGGCGTGTACTCGTCGAACACCGACTTCTCCGGGTCGACCAGCTTCGACTTGTCGTGGTGGTCAGCTCGGCGCTGTAGGTCGCGTATCACGCGGCCCATATTGCGACGCACCACGTCGATGTGCGCCCACGTGTCGGGCCGCGAATCGTATGCGAGTGTCACTTCGGTGTCGGTCATAGCTGCATTGCCTCCTGTCCCGGCGCGATCTGCTGCCGGTTTCCTGTTTCCACCCAGCGCTGTCGCGCTCGGGCCATTCCTTCGACTGCGAGGTGGCACCGGGCGCACAGCACCGTGAGCCGCGCGTCGCGGTTGGACGGGTCGCGGTCGGGGTGGTGAACGGTGAGGATCGTTCCGTTCGTGCCGTCCTCCCGATGCTCCGCACCGCATCCCTGGCAGGCACCGGCTCGCTCGATTGCGGCTGCCGCGATCTGCTTCCAGTCGTCCGGGTACTTGCTGTAGTCGACCGGGCTCATGATCCGAAGGCTCCCTCGGGTGTGCTCACAGTGGACTCCCATCGGGAAGCGGTGCGGTGACCGGGAACACCTGCGCGAGCGCCTGGAACATGTGCCGCGTGAACGGGCCTGCGTGCCCGTTGTCGACCTCGTTGTGCAGCATGTGGTGACAGTTCCGGCACACCCGCGCGGTGATGGATTCCTTCGCCCCGAAGATGTGGTGCTTCGTCAGGCTGTAGGTCGCCGGGCACAGCATGCACGCGCCACTCCGGCCGACGCTGATCCGAGGTTGCTTGTTCGACGTGGAGTAGGTCGCCTTGATCGGGTTGCGGAGCTTCTTGACCATCGCGTCGAACTCCCGATCTACATCGAAGGTCGCTTTCCGATCGGTCTCGCTCATGCCGCACCGCCTTCCAGTGATTGGTTGCCCCACGTGTCCCAGCCCATCCGGGCACGTCGGCTGAACAACTCCAGGTAGGGCCCGTGGCTCATCGCCTCGACCTCATCGAGGAATCCCTCCGGCTTCGCGCTGTGCGCCTTGCCACCACCGGGCGCACCACCGAGCATCAGCTGCCGCCAGAACCGCACGCCGGCAGGGTTGTACTCGTCCTGCTTCCACGTCGCCTTGCCGCGACGCGCGATCAGAACGGGTTCGTGATCGTTGGCGATGACCTTCCCCCCGATGCCGGTGTTCCGCAGCCCCCAGATCACCTCACCGACCGGCTCGAAGCCCCAGCCGCGAGCGATCTGGGCGGCGATGCCTTCGCGGAAGAGTCGACGCGTGGTCCACAGGAACAGGTGGCAGCCCTCCGGGTGGGCGTACTGAGCCACGTCCATGGCGGCAATCTCGCCCAGCGTCATGAACTCGTACGGCACTTCGGTGGCGCGCTTGCGCCGACCTCCGGCGTTCATGCCCTTGCGGATCTGCCACGGCGGATCCGCCACGATCGTCCGGTATCCGTGCAGGCGTTCTTCCGCGAGGATTGATTCCGATCCGCTCACGCCACACGCTCCTGGTGCTCACGCATCAACCGCTCCACCGTGCGATGCTGCAGATCGTTGTACCGGTACTCCGCCACGAGCTCCGCGCCGCAACTGCAGGACGCGATGAGGCGCGACTGGGAGGGCTTAGTGCCGTGCTCGATCCGGTAACCCGTGCTGGTGTGGGTGGTGGTCATCAGCGATTCCCCATATCGATCTTGCGGATGAGTATTCGTGCGATGAACTCGCGAATGCCTCGCCTGCCGTGTGCGATGTCGCGCAACTCGCCGGCTGTTTTGCGGCTGCGGAACTCGTCGGGGTCGATGCCGTGTGGGATTGGTACGTGGCGTTGTTGTGATGCTGACCATTGGGTGTGGTGACCGTTACAGTGGTCGTTATCGGGGTTAGTGATGCGTGTGCTAGTCATTGTTCTTCTCCCGCCACGCAATGGCAGCTTCAATGCGATCGGCAAGCGGCCCACAGTCACCACCCCGCTCAATGAACGAATGGGTTTCCCGCAGCAACTCCCACGGGTCGGGCGCAAGCGCAGCGTCGAGGGCGTCGATGGCGTTGACCAGTTCGCCGGCCTCATCCCAATCGTCTTCGGATCGTCGCCATGCTCGTGCTGCGTCGATGACACGCTGCCGCAACTCATCAATGTCAGTCATGCCTCCGCTACCTCCAACTCGCGTTGCCACTGACGCGTCACCACGCCACCTTCATCCTCGGACGCCTCACGCCCAGCCTGATCGACCCGCGCAAACTCACCCCGGATCTGCTCCTGGATCATCACTGCCAGATCGAACACGGACCGTGCATCGCCCTGCATCTTCAGCCGATGCGCCCTCGTGATCGAACCGAGCGACGGAACGACCACACCACTCGACGGAACGCATCGCGTACACCGCGCGGATGGATGATCGACCCATGACCAGCACCCGATCGTGGCGCACTCGTACCGATCGAACACCGTCCGACCATTCAGCCACGACAACCGATCGACGTGCACACCGTGGTAGTAATCCGGCGTCTCAATGAAACGCCCATCCCGATTCCGCCACCTGGCGCGTGGGATCGGGGTGCTGCGCGACACGCTACTGAGCGTGCGGTCCTTAGTGATATCGGGCGGCATCACATCCAGCCCGCTCACGAGTTCCGACCCGTGCGACGCACCCAGTGGGCACATCGGGCACGGCTCCGCAACACCACCACCATGCCCCCACCGTGTCGCGTGATCATCCATGATCACCCATCCGGTACCGCTGCAGTGGCACCGACGAGTCGGCAGGACATACAACTGGTACGACGCGCTCATGCAGCACCCCCACAGGCTGCAGCAGCGACAGGCGTGTGCGTGTTATTCACCTGTCGCTGCTGCGCTCCACCGTGGGGATGGAACCCTTCACCCAGACCGATCACGACGCCACCCCACGATCGGTCTGCTCAAGCGCCGCGGCGCGCTGCTCGAACTTCGCTCGAATCTCATCCGCGGTCAACTCACGCACCGGCTCCGGACCGAACTCGCGAACCGCAGCGGTGCGATCGCTGCCCTCCGTCTCGTAACTCGGCACCATCGCGACCAGCAACCCCATCGGGTCACCCGTCACCTTCCGCTTGCCAGCCGTCACGTCCCGCACCAGCACGTTCACTGCGCGCTCCCATGCCGCCACGTCGTACACCCGTGGCGGATCACCGATGCGCTGCCGCCGCTTGGTCTGCACGATCATTCGAGCCATCGCTTCCGCATCGACCGGATCGACGAGGATCTGTGCGAGCTGCTGCTCGAGCCGCGCACGAACCGCGTTCAGGTTCGGTCGGGTGCTGGCGGGGTTGCGTTCCTGGTCGTATCGCTCTTCGGGGTCCGGCGACGACGAACGAACCGCGCCGATAGGCGCGACCACCGCACGGTGGGTGGTGGTGGTGTTCTCTGTCCCTGTCTCTGTCCCTGTCTCTGTGCGGTGCGCAACGGTGCCGTGAGCGACCGATACCGGACCGCGTGCGGTGCCGTTGCGGTCACCGTTGGTACCGTTGCGGTGATCTTCGGTCGGTGCAGGGGTTTTTGGTGCGAATCGTCCTCGTGAACCGCGCGGTTGCGTGCTCGCGTTCTTCTGTCGCGGCGTGACGTGCCATCGCTGGTACGTGCGCTCCGGCAACCGGATCACCATCGTGTCGTACGCGCTCACGTCACCGTCGATTTCCACCAGTCCGGCATCCCTGAGCGCCTCGAGGATGCCGATCCGAGACGCGATCCACTCCGCGCTATCGAGCCGTGGCGTGTCGAGCACATCCGCTGCGAGCGTCACGAGCTGGATGCGGATCTCGTTCACTCGCGCGTCGTCGATCAGGTCGCACAGTCGCTCGTGGTACAGCAGCGTTTCGATGCGTCCCGATGCGTAGCGCGCCTTGACCAGTCGATCGTCGCGGAACCTGTCGCGTGCCTTCGGCCTCCACCGATCAATCGTCGTCATGCGACCGCCTCCCCAATCTCGTAATCGAGCACCAACGTCGTCGTCTCGTGCCGATCACGAACGAACGTCACGCGATCGAACGCGTAGAACTCCGGCGTGTCATCCACCAACCGCCCCTGGTGCTGCAGCAGGTCGCCGAGCCACTTTTCGAGGTGGGTTCGGTAGTTGCCCTCGTCGCGCCTGCGGGTGGTGGGGAAGGTCAGGATCGCGTGCGCGCGCACGCGCGCGAGACTCCGTGGGAGCACGTTCCCGGATTCGTACGTGACAGCGTGCATGAGGTCGAACCATTCGGCTCGTGCGCGCCTGTAGGCGTGTGAGCGCGTGTCGAGCGGGATCGCGTTCACGCTCGGCGGGGTACCGGGGATCACTCCACTGATCCAGCGATTCACGAGCCGCTCCGCTTCACGGGCTCGATGTACAGGCTCGGACGATTCTGCTGCGCATTCACGTACCCCTCGGCACGCATCACCGCAAGCAACCGATCGACCCCTTCCTCGCCCAATTCGTTATGCAGCACCCCGGCTTCCATCGCCTTGTCCCACGCGATGACGGTACGCACCTTCGGATTCGACGTACGCACCTGCCACCCACACGGAGCGGCATGCTTCACACCCGGACCGACCATCGTGCGGATCTGCTCACGCAAGCTATCGCGCTCCTCAAGCGCGTACGCAGCATCCTCCCCACCCGTCTGGATCTCGTGCTCTGCGTGCGCGTACAACGCCAGCAACGCATCCAGATCCCCCGCACGCTCCACCGCATTCGGCGCGAAACACTGCGAGCAGGTGCACACGAGCCCTTCAAACGCATCCGGATTCCGCGTATCGATCACATCCAGGCGTTCCAGTACGCGGCCAAGGCGTGCGAGTTTGTCGCGTAGTTCGGTTCGGCGCGCGTTCGTGAGCGATACCGTGAACGGTCCGTGTACGCGGTACGACGCGGGATCGGTGAGCAGCAATCGCCACGGCTGCGGGAACTCCATCCCTGCGAGTTCCGCGAGCACCATACGGAGCTGCACGACCTCGTAATGCTCACTGGTGGGTAGCCGATCACGGGTGCTGGACTTGTGTTCCCACGTTCCGTCATAGCCGGGGCTTCCGGTGATGATCCAGTCGATGTGCGACACGCCACCATAGGGCAGCGGGAGCTTCACCTGCGTGGCTACGCGCCCCCCGTTCGCGAGGCGTCCTCCGGCGAGGTGCTCACCGACGAGGACGCGCCCAACGCCGTGCGCGGAAAGGCCGAATACGCGGCCGAGCACGAGGGCTTCGATATCGTGGCCGCGCTGTCCGATGCCGCGATCGAAATCCACGACCTCGCCCGTCCCGCGCTCCGTGAACAGGTACCGGGTCGGGTCTGCGATCTGGATCGCCTTGCGGGTCCAGCACGCGGTCGATGGTCGCCATCCTGCGGGGAGCGTGTCCGCGTCGTGACCGTCAGGGAGCAGCAGTAGGCTCATGCGACCACCTGCTGCGCGGTACCGTCGAGGTGTGCGATCGCAGTGGCGAGGGACTCCAACGCCTCCTGCAGATCACGCGCGCTCGGGAAGTCGCGTTCCACGATGCACTGTGCCTCGAGTCGGGCAACGATGCGAGTGGCACTGATCAGGGCATCACCGATCGCGTCACGCGCCTGCTGGTCGTACGTGTACAGCGTCATGCGACGACCTCCGCGTTCGCTTCCGATCGCTGGTCGATGAGTGCCTGCGCCTTCACCATCGCGCGGTCGTACTGCGCCGCCGTGGTGGCCTTTGCCGCGGCCTTCGCTGTCGATGGAGACATGCCGCCCTCCACCAGCTTCGAAATGAGCGCGGCCTCCTGAACGGAAGTCAGGTCGGGATTCACCGATGCCTGGACTCGCTTCGCCTGAGCGTTCATCGCGGCTGCGCCGTCGTCATCGTCGGCTGCGATTCCGAGGAATGCGATCAGGTCGTAACGACGCGCGTAGGTGTAGGCGCTTCCGTACTGCTGTGATCCTGCCGGGGTGACCTCTCCGGTTGATCGGGTGATCAGGTCGCTTGCGGGAACGAACGTGCCCTCGGACTCGATCATTTCGCCGGATTCGTGGAGAAGACGGGTCTTCACGAGCGCGCCGCCTGTCGCGGGAGCATTGATCGATTGGAACGCGAGTCCGTGCGTGTGCAGCAGGGGTCGCAGCATTTCCACGAGGTCGGCGAGGTCGGCGTACTTGTATGTTGCTCCGCGCGCCTGACCCGTTTTGTTCTTCACGACGTGCGTAAGGTGTGCCTGTGCTGCAACGAAAGCTGCCGCGAGGGTGGGGTATGTGGGCTTCGGATTGCTCATGCGACGCCCCGATCGGTCGGCGTGAGCGTGAGGCGTGCTGCTTCGATTCCCCAGCAGGCAGCGCACAGGCTGTGTGCGTCGGTGCCGCGCTGCCCCGTGACGCGTCGGAATGCGACGGGGTTCGGGTCGCCGCATTCGTCGCACCATGCGGATGGTCGAATGGGATCGGTGTTGGTCGTGTGTAGCATTCGGTTTGCCTCCCTGTGTGGTGGTAACGCGCTTCCGGATTCGGGTCGGGGGGCGCGTTTTCTTGTTAGGCCCAGTTCAGGTGCGCGCATTCCGCGCAATCGCAGCAGCGGGTGCAGCGTTCGTCCTCGATGGTGTGGACGGTGCGGAAGTCGCAGCGTTCGGCGGTGGGGTGGGATCCGTCGGTGTAGTCGCCGCAGCGGTAGCACGCGGTGGGTTCCATGCAGGCGTACGGATCGAGGAATGCCGGGAGGATGCTCATGCGGCATCCAGTCCGAGCGCCTGCTCCGCAGTGATCAGATCCGCGAGCACGTACCGCCGCAGCACGTCGGTGCTGGGCACGTTCACGCCGCGCTCCCAATTCGAAATCTGGGATTCCCCGGCGTCGACGAGGCGGCCAACCTCGCGGATGGTGAGGCCACGGGATGCCCGTGCGTCTCGTAGTGCTTCGCCGATTGTGGTCACGGTGGCCCCCTGGGCGTCGGATGGACAACTCATGCCCACACTATACCCATGACATCGGTCGCATGCAACCCAATCGGTAAGACACATGTCCGGGCGCTGTCCGGATACGGTTCCCGTGTGGCCGAAACCGCGCATCCACCCGACGTTCTCCGCAGGTTCCTGACCGAGCAGGGTTGGACCCAAGGCGAACTTGCACAAGCCCTGCACGTCGATCCGAAAACAGTGAGCCGGTGGATGACGGGCGGCATCACCCCTAGCGGGCGCAGGCTCGACGAGGGTTAGGCGCGCTGCGCATTCCAGTCGCGCATCACGTCCGCACACATCCCGAGATCACCCGACCCGTTCCACACGTACCGGCACGCCTCCGTAGGCTCCGTGACGTGTACGAGATCGATCACGTGATGCGCGATCACGTCATGCTCCGGATGCACGATCTCCACAAGGAACTGTGGCCTGCTGTACTTGCCCAGCACGTCCTTCACGAACGGATCGACACCCTTCGGGGATGGTGCGAGCACGATATCGCCAGCACCAGCACTCCACGCCATATAGGTGTGGAAGTGCCCGACGCGGGTGTGCTTCACGATGCTGTCCGCGGTCTGCTCCATGAGCTGTGCGAGCACCATCGACCATTCCCGATTCGCGTCGTGCTGCCGCTTCAACCCGTACGCCGGCACGCCGAGCTGTCCGCCGCCACCCTTCACCGCGTCACCGTGCGAAAACGCCCACCGCGACGGACCGATGATCGTGTCGAGCGTGTAGCCGCGCGCAACCTCATACGTCACATTCGGCTGCAGCATGAGCAGCGAAGCGGCCTGCTCGTGCATCCCGAGTTCCCACGACGAATCGACTCGCGCCGACCCCGTTGGCATCCGATGCGTGCTGCGCGTGTGATTGCCCACCGTTCCCAGCACGCGCACCTTCGGGAACACCCCGGCGAGCTCCGTCGCGACCTGCGCGATGATCAGCGCCGCATTCAACATCTGCCGCCCCACTCGAGCGGCGTACTCCGCGGATTCCTGGTGGATCGCGCCGCCGAACGTGTCGCCGTTTACTGCGATGACGAGTTCGTCGAATCCGTGGCGTTGGTCGTAGTTCGTGGCGATCTCCACGAGCGTGTCCACTGCGTGCTGCACGCGGGCGGCGGCGATCTCGGGGCTGTACGCGTTCACGCCATTGAGCGCGGATGCTTCCACGATCTCGTCGAAATGCAGATCGGTGAGGTGCCACACCGCACTGAGCGCACGCCCCTTCTTCCGACTCGGCTTCGGAACGGTACTGGGTCGTGGGATCACGCAATCCGCGATGACGGGTGCGAGCATGTCGCGCACGTCATCCACGATATTCGCGTGCTTCGCCGCATGCTTGAGCTGCGCACGCAGGCTCGTCGCTTCCGCTTCCGCACGCTCCACGCGGCGCTGCATCTGCACCAACTCGCGCGGATCAGCTTCCCGCTCTGCGACTCGCGGCGCGTCGAACTGTCCTACGTCGTCGCCACCACCGGGCGTACACGGATGCCCGCTACGGATCCCGTACTTCTTGCACCACCCCTGTAGCGTGTTACGCGGCACACCAGTCGCTTTCGATACCGCGTTCTGCGAACCATGATGCATGATCGCGTCGCGTAGTTGCTGCTCGTCGTGATACCACGGGCGACTCATCGTGTGCTCCTACGTGCGCTTGCGTCGCCGCACGTGTCGGTACGTGTACCGATCCGCGCGTTCCTCCCGCTCGTCCCTGAGCAACTCATCCGATGACTTGTGAAACAGCGTGTCGCCATGCTCGATCGCGCCCTGCGCGAACCGCACACCCGCCAGGAACGCAATGCGGTGGCGACGTGGTAGTGCGCGGAGGATCTCGTCGACCTGCTCGTCGAACGTCATGCGTACCGCTCCGGATCGTCCGGCGTCGGCTTGCGAGCGTCACGCCAATCGTTGAACTCCGCGAGGCATCCGCTGCACATTTCCACCGCGTGTGATCCGCCGAGCGCGGGCGCGATCGTGATCTTCTGCGCGGGCTTACCTGCCTCGAGGCATTCGCACAGGTCGCATTCGAATGCTTCCGCCATACCGCCCCCTCCTATTTCAGTGCGATGAACTTCGGGACTGTGAGCGCGCGCTCGTCATCCCATGGATCCGCCGCTCCGCCTGCGGCGTTCACCTTTGCGCCCATCGAACCGGGCGTGTCGTACAACGCTGCCGCGGCAGACCACACCGCTGATGCGAGCGCCTGCGGCGACAACTCCGCGGCAGTGCTGCTCGTGCCACTCAACTCGCCCGTAGCGGTCAGGGCTGCGGATGATGATGCACTGCCAGATGCGGACCCGACCATCCACCCGATCGCATCGAGTGCTCCGGCCACGGTGCTCGAGCCCGCGATCGATCCCGCTCCCGCGAGCACGCCCACGAGGTCCGCACTCGTGGAGCTGGACCCGGCTGTGGATCCGGTGGCGCTCACCACAAGCTGCAGATCCGCGCTCGAAGAACTCGACCCGGCCGCGTCGCCGGTCGCGTTCACACCACCCGCAAGGTTCGCGGTGCTACTCGCGACACCACGCGCACGATTGTACGAACCAACCTCGCCGTCGGTCGTCGCCGGCAGCAGCGCCATTCCTGGCTTGTACCCGCACGGGAACGCCGTCCATGATGCGATCCCAGCCCATCCAGCGTACCGTCCACGCTTCGACCCCGTAGACCCCCACTGCGCACGCTCGCCACTGACCGTGGATCCACCCAACGCGCGTCCGGGCGTCCTAAGTAGCACGCTGTAGTTGCCGAGCAGCGCCATCCGCTATCCCCACGCGAAATCGAGGTGTCCGTAGAACGCTGAGTTCACCGGGGTCGCAGCACCCGCATACATGAGCCAGCACAGGTGCGCGCCGTCGTACACGCGCGGCAGGCTCGGTACCTGGTTCAGCAGGTCACGCTCCGCCGCGACACCAATGGTCGTCATGGGCAGTGTCAGTAGCGGGCGGCATAGCACGAGGTTCGCGACGCCGCTGGTGTGCGTCGCGGAGAAATTGATGCTCTGCACGGATCGAATGCCGCTGTCTCCGGCCGCAAGCGGAATGAAGGGGCCGTACTTGCCCGAGCCCGTGCCGCTGTAGGTGATAGATCCGACGGGCGCGGCGGTGGTTTCCGTCGGCAACGCAGGCGACGATGGCGTGGTTCGCGATGCCGTGCCGGCGCTATTCGTATAGGTCAGCGTGACCGTTGGCGTACCAGCGCCGTACACCGTGCTCGGGGTGATGAATGCCTGTACGCCAGCACCCGACGTGTACCGCGGGATCGTCACGGTGTTGTCGAGTGTCTGTGCGCCCGTGGTGGTGGTCGTGGTGATCGGGTAGAACCCGAGCAGGTCCACCAGCATGAACACCGCGGGCATCGTCGTGGCAGCGGCGGAGAACGCGCTCGCGTTCACGATGTGCTTTGTGTCCGTCGATACGTTACCGCCGTGCTGGATCGCGCCCGCGATCGTGTCGTCCATCGACTGAAACTTGAGGTTCGTGCCCGTACCGAACACCGTGTTCGCGCTCGGATTTCCCGCGCCCTGCGACAAGCAATACCACGTTCCCGCGGTCTGCGCCGGTGTCGGGAACACGTTCTTGTTCCAGTCGGCGCGGTAGAACTTTCCGTTCGTGGTCGACTCGTTGATGAAGTCGTCGAGCGATGAGAATCCCATTAGTCAGTCCCCCATGTGGTTTGGATCAATCCGTGAATCGCGACGCTGCTCAGTGACCCGATTGGGCAGCAGATCGCGCCGAGGTATGCGCCGTCGACGATGCGAGGCATGGTGCCGGTCATCGTGAGGTACTCGAGCTCCACCACCGCGTCGATGCCGCGAATGCTCCACTGCGCCAAGGGCTTCACGAGCACGAGCGTGATCAGCCCAACGTCCGTTCCGCTCACCATCGCGAACGACTCGATGGACCGAACGCCGGTATCACCCGTCTGCAGGCGAATGAATGGGCCCGTGGTGCCTGCCACTGCGCGGTCACTGGTGGCGATGCTGCCTGCGACGGTGCCAGCACCGAAAGCTCCGGTTGCGGTGCGGCCGCTCACGCCACTGCTATTCGTATACGACACGGTGAACGTCAGGCCGCTCGGCGCGGAGGGCGGGTTCGTCAGCACCGCCATGACCTGCACACCAGCACCATCTGTGTAGCGCGGCAGCGTCGTCGAGTTCGTGAGCGCCTGCGTGTCCGTGGAGCCCATGTCCACGAACGGGTAATACAGCAGATAGTCGAGCAGCCTCCCCGGCATCGGCAACGGCGCAGCCGACGTAGATAGCACCGTGAACCGCGACAGGTGCTTTGTCAGCGGCGACACGTCACCACCGTGCGGCATGCCTTCCGCACCATTCAGCGTCGCGCTCACGAGCGGACTGGATGCGTAGTAGTTCGGGATCGGGTTCCCGGGGCTCATCGACAGGTCGAACCACACGCCCGCGATCGTGGTCTGCGATGGCGTTTTACGCCATGAGAACACGGACCCCAGGCCCGCGTCCGCGTTGTCCGCAATCGTGCCGAGGTTCGCGAATCCCACGCGCTAGTCCTCTGTGACCGTCAGCGCGCCCGCCGCAAACTGCGGCTGGATGCCACTCGACACGCTCAGGGATGCGTTCAGTGCACCGCTATACAGGATTTGGCCCGCGCCGCTCGTGGCGGTACCCACCGCGAAATGCGTGAGCGTGTTCGATCCGCTCGTGCACTGCGGGAACTGCACCAGTGCGGTATTCGCGACACTGTTGCCGGTGACGGTCCACCCGCCACTATTGCGGCTCACGGTCACGCGCGCGTACGACCCGTACGTCGCTTCGCTCGTGGTCTGCGAACCTGCCTCGCCCGGGTCTGCGGTGTGCAGGCTCACGTACAGGTTCGTGTTCGCGTCCCACGAAATCGACGTGTTGTTGAAGACCTTCTTTAGCAGGTCGTTTTCGAGTGCATCGCCCTTGCTCATGCCGCCCCCTCTTAGGTGTACGAAAGCCCCAGCCGGTCATCCCAGACGTGCGAGAACTCCGCGTTGCCACTGGCCCACTCCACGGACACGTCACTGCCGGTCAGCGTGAGGCGTTGGATCTGCCACACCGCTGCGCTCGTCGCGCTGCCCGGATCCGCACGACCGACGTACGACACGCCACCGCCAACGTCATCCACTTCGATCGCGTACGGCACCACGTCGCCTCCCGACGCTCCTGGAACTCCGGTGATCACCCGCGATACCGTGATCGGGGCGGGTGGGGTTGCTGCTACGTTCACGCCGCTGCGTGGTGCGGCAACCCGGATCGGCGTCGCGTCGCGCAGCACCGATGAGCGCGTGACGCGTGGCGCGTGCACCACCACACCAGTCGAGTCGACGGTGATGGGGCGTTGTGTGCGTGTGATGCGGACGCTGCTCATGCCACGTCCCTCGTGACGATCACGCGCTGCTGCAGCACGCGGATGACGGGCACGCTGTCTTTGATCAGGTCGAGGCGGTACTCCGCTCGCTCCCAATCGAACGCCGCGGTCTGTGCGGCGGTGAGTGTGATTGCGACGCTCACGCTGCCGTTCGCGGGCGTTGTATCGACGCCGGAGCCTTCGGTGAGTGTCAGCACGACGGTTCCGAGGCGCGCGATCTTGAGTTCAGCGGCCCACCCGGTATCCGATGCGGATGCGTCCTCGAGTTCGACGGTTACCGTTTCGTTGTACGGCATGCCCTCGTTCACGAGCAGATCGCCGGCAGTGGGAACGCTCATGGCACGAACCTCACGTGTGCGAGCGCATACGCAATCATGATCAGCGCAATTCCTTGCGAGATCGTGTACACGTAGAACAGCACGCGTCCCCATGCGGTGATGCGCTCCATGAAGCGTTCAACGGTGGTGTTGAACTCCTGTTGCTCCGCTGCTGCGTGCGCCATCGTTGAGACGGCTTTCTCGAGCTGCTCGAGCCGGTATAGCGTGAGGTCGTCGCCACTCACCGCTTGAACTCCACGTGCCACGGCTCGCCGCGTACAGCGAACACGAAACCGCGTCGTTCCAGCGCACCACGACGCATTGCGCTCGTGCCAATGTCCTCATTGTTCGGACCGCCGAGATCGAGCGCGTTGCCTTTCTCATGCCGGCTGGTACCGGGAACGGCTGCGAGATTCCCCGTGCCGTTCTTGTACGCCTGATACAGCGCGAGTTGCTCCGTGTACGTGCGGAACGATGAGCGGCACTGCCACACTTCCCCACAGTCCTTCGCAGCGCGTGCAGCGGCGAGGATCGTTCGCAAGTAGATCATGCGGTAGCGCAGTGGCACCTTCCGCACGGGGTACAGGCCGATGATGTAGCGGTCGGCGCGGAACACGATTCGGCGGCGGCTCATCACGCACCCCGCTTCATGTACGCGGCACCGAACGACAGTAGTGTCGTGAGTGCGGATGCGACTTCGGGCGGAATCTCGACGCCGGCTTGTGCGAGTGCCCACACGAGCACGATGCTTGCCGCGCCTGCCGCGCCGCCTGCAGCTACCTTCGGGTGGGGCTTACGGGAACCGTCCATGCCCGCATGGTGACGCCACCCAACCGCAACGCCCTTTCGCTACGCCTCTGCCTTGTATGAGAACGTGACGGACACCCAATCCGTCGATGCGTGCGCTACCGTGATCACTCCCGCCGTAGTGATGTTCGCATCCTTTGTCACGCCATTCACCTGAATCGGGAAGCGGAACGCCACTCCGGGGCGGCACCCAGCCGGCATCGTTCCAATGATGCCGGTGCCGGCACTCGTTACTGAGCACTGCACCAGCCCGCGCGAGAACACGGTTCCGATCACATCCTTCATGTACTTCGGCGGGCCGAACCCTGCACCGAAATCTGACACGCCAGCACCGTATGGGAACGTGGTCCACGGCACCGGGGTGACCGTACTTGCATCGACCAGCGCCGGAAGACCGCCACTATCGAACCCAACGATGTTGCCCTGGACGCCGCGTGGTGGGATCAGTCGTCCCCGGATCGCGTTCTCGACCGCGCCCACGCGATTCGTGAGCTGCGACAAATCGAACGCCTGACGCCGCAACGCCTCAACACCAACCGGAAGATCCTCCACTACGCCCCCACCTCCACACGCGTCGGGATCTCCGTACCAGTCTGATCCACGCTCACGGTCGCGCTACGCACACGCTTCACGACCTCCCACTCCACCCCAGCATCCCGAAACAGCAGCGTCACGGAATCCCCGATATCAAAGTCGTCCCACAAACGCGGGCTCCCACTGTCCACGTCGATCGCGTACTCAGCAACCGCGTCGCGACTCCCGAGGCGATCCACGAGCCCCTGCGTGCGCGCATCCAGCACCGATTGCGACGTTTCTCCGGTGAGGCTCACGTACTCGATCAGGCGACCGATCGCGGACACGCTCGCGGTATCCGTCTTTGTGCTCGCCAACCCACCATCGGTGATGCCACGCGCCTCGTTCACGATCTTGCCGGTGTCACGAGCACGCGTCATGTTCACCACGTTCGCCTGCGTGCCCTCGCCATACGCGAACACCACCGTGGTCGTGCTGCCGCGTGACGGTGCCGCGTAGAATCGTCCGATCTTCCCCGCTGCGTACTCGATCGGCACGATCCACGATTCGCACCCGTCGAGCTGCTGCGCGAACTGCGCACGCAAACTCTGGATCGTCGGGCGATTCTGTCGCGCATCCACATCGATCGTGCTCGACGCGGTGATCCACGTGGTATCCGTCGCGATACCAGTCTCACCATCCGTCGAGTTCGTGGTATCGATCATCGACTTGAGCAGCAACCCGCAATCCGTCGGCGCGTACTGCGTGATCGTCGGTCTCTTCGTCAGCACGATATCGGGCGCACACGCCACGATCGCCAACTGACGCTGCCGCCCAAGCACCTGATCCACCCACACCGGACCATGAAACACCAGCCGACGATCCGCCGCGTCCCCGGTCGGTGAGCGGTACGCCTTCACGTACACGTTCCGATCCGGCGCACCACTCGTCTCGGTGTTCAGGATCTCCGCTGCAGCGTCATGATCGAGCGGGATTTGCATCGTTACGAGATCCGCCGCGGTGCTGTCCTGCCACGTCACCGTGGCATTCTCGTGATCACGCAGCCCACCCTCCGTGAGCGGGTTGCCGTTCGCGTCCGTCAGGTCGAACACGATCGTGGGATCACTCACGCCACGACCTCGGCACTCATGCGGCGCTGCTGCACCGTCAGCGTGTTCGCGCTCGTCTTGTACCGCTGCTCAATCAGGTGCCACCCGACAGACAACTGACGCACCATCACCTCGTATGGAGATTGGGCCGCGCCACCACCGCTAAGACCCGTGGTGATATCCGAAATATCGGACGTTGCTCCGGCGACGGACACGAAGAAATGACTTGTAGCCGCGGATGCGCCGTTATTCGCAAAACTGCGAAGGTGCGAAAAGAACGTGCCGAGCGAGGTGAGTTCGTATCCGCCCGCAGCAGGCGCTCCGTTGGTGCTGTTTCGGTATTTGAGTTGAGCGCCGTCCACGAACAGCGTGACACCCTGCGTTCCCGACGCGACACTGATCTTCCAGTGGGCTTCTGAGAACAAGCGTACCTGCGCGCGCGTGTGCGGCACGTACACCAGCAACGCATCCGGCGTAGCGAGCCGCGCATACGTCGCGCTCGTCGTCGTCTCCGCAGCCGACACATACGACGCCGCACACCGACCCACACCACCGATCGGATTCAGATTCGTGATATTCGCCGTCGTCAGCGTCGTCGCAGCAGCCGGCACACGAATCGCAGCGACCGGAACGAACGACCCATCCGTCGGAATCGAAGGCCAATACGCCGCCTCGAGCTGGTGCGTCGCACTCGCATTCGGCGTGCCATCGATGATGCGGAACTTCCATCCCGTATACGACCCACCCTCGTCGATATCCGCAGCCTCGATACCGAGAATGTCGATCCGCGGATTCGTCGCATCCGCAGCCGTCCACGAGTACCCACCATCCGCGCTCGTGTTGAACGCCGTGCCACTCGTCAACCGACACAGGTACGCGCCCTGGTGCGTACCCGCAGGCGTGGTGAGCGCGCGGCCCTGCGCGATATCCACGCTCATGTTCGCGCCTGCTGCGCGCTGCGATACCGCGAAATCGCCCTGAGCGAACAGGCCCGGGAGCGCGTTGAAGAACATCCCGAGGCGTACGTCCTTCGCATCGAACGTGCCCGCCACGAATCCCGGCGTCGCGTCAATGCTGGTGGTGTAACCGCTCATCGTCTACTCCTATCCCCAAGTGCTCTTCATGAGCGCCTGCAACTTTGTGGACGCGCTGTAACCCGCCCCAGCCAACTGCAACTGAGCCGTCCCACGCGGAATGCCGAACCACGTGGATGCGCCCACGTCGAGCGCCGTCACGCGCGTAAGACCGTTCTGCCTGACAGTGCCAGCGAACAGGTCGATCTCCCAATAGTCACCACTGGCGATCGACCCGTCGAACACCAGTCGTTCGTCGGTGCTGCGAAGGATCACGTTCGGGTTCGTGATCGGGCCATACGCGCGCAGGATCGGGAACGCCTGCACGAAATCCCCCGCATGCGTCACCGACAAGTCGCCGCCACTGGATGCGGTGAGCGTGAACGGGATCGTGAGCGGAACCGTGAACCCGCCACCACCCGCAGTGAGCGCCGCGGATTCCACCGTCGTTGCGGTCGTATCCTCCGCGTACGGCTTTTCCGATTCGAGCTGCACACTGCACAGGTAACTCGACCCGTCCGCCTTCCACGACGAATCCAGCAACCGCAGCCCACTGAGCGCACGAGCAGATCCCCGCCGTGGTGCCCACGTAAGCGACCCGTCACCGTCGATCAGATCACCGAGCACGCCTTCGACCGCGGCGCGGTTCTCGTCGATGCTCCACGCGTCACCCCGCACTCGCAGCGTTGCGCTCCACACTCCCGCATCGAACTTCGCCGGACCTGTGAACCGCGCGCCGTGCCGACCAGTACGAGGCGACCTCGTGCTCCGCACGCTCTTCGAGAACGCACACTCTTCGACGTACACCTCCGTGCGGTAGTCAAGCGTGACGCTACTCGCATTCGACGCCAGCACAGCCGCGAGCGTGTTATCGCGATAACTCATCCCGTCAACCCCGCCGTTCGCATCTGGAACGCCGCCTGCTGCGCCACCGTGAACATGTCCGGCAATCCCGTGAAGTGGAAGTGCTGCGTCACACCACCCCCGCGCGGCGCGAGCCCCGCATCCGCGAGCACCCGATCACGATCCATCCGATTACGCAGGCTCGACCCGAGCGGCACCACAGCCTCCGGACCAGCCTCACCAGCGATCGACACACCATCCGTGATGCCACCACGCGCAAGCCGCGGCAACCCACTGAACGGCTTTCCCCCGCCGATCGTCTTGCCCGCAACCTCAATGCTCGGCAACTCGATCGACCGGATCTTGTCGAGTACCGCATTGATCGCGTCTTTGATCGCGTTCGCGAACTGCGACCCAGCCTCACGACCCTTCTCCGCAAGGTCACCCGCGATCCCACCGAACGCCTTACCCACACCATTCGCGATGCTCTCCGCACGATTCACCACCGCGGTCTTCACTTGGTCCCACTTCGCTGCGGCGGATTCGCGAATGTCCTCCCATGCGGCGGTGGCTGCATTCTTCAACGCCGTGAGCGCCGTGCGCACCAGCGCGGTCATGGCGTCCCACGTGCCACTGAGCACCATTTTGATCCCGTGCCACGCCTCGCCCCAATCGCCGCGGAGCACTGCAAGCACGGTCGTGATGATGCCCTGAATGATCTTGAGCTGGCCGCCGATGTACGTCGTCAGGAACGACCACGCAAGCCGCGCCATCGCACTGATCTGGTCGCCGTACTCCTTCCAGATCGCCTTGCCCCACACGACCCACTGATTGATCGTCGCGCGGAGCTGTGCCAGCACGTCCATCACACCAACGCGCACGCTCTCCCATGCCGCGGTTACTGCGTCCCTGAACGCTTCCGAATGTCGCCACAGGTAGATTCCAGCAGCGACCATCGACCCGATCGCGAGGATCACGAGCCCGATCGGGCCGATCAGCGCGCCGAGCGCCGCACCAACCGCGGGCAGTACCATCATCCCCGCGCCCAGCATCCCCAGCAGGGGACCGAGCGCAGCCGCGAACGCCACCACACCAGCCACCACCGTGCCCGTCGTCGGCCCCATGCCCTCAAGCACGCTGAGCACGCTACCCAGCATCGTGATCAGGTGCTCACCCACCGGAATCAGGCGCGTCAGCAACTCCGCGCCGATACCAGCAAAACGGTCCTTGAGAATCGCCCACTTGTCCGCGTTCGTGAGGTTCGCCGCGCCCTCAACCTTCTTCCCGAGCACCTCCATCACCGCGGCTTGCTTGTCCGCAGCGGACGCGCCACTGTCGAGGTACTTCTTCAACCGCTCTTGCTCGGGACCGGCGAGTTTGATCCCCTTCGGCAGCAGCAACACGCCCTGCGATGCGGCGGCCATGCTCTTCGCGATCTGCTTACCCGCGGTGTCGACGCTCGTGCCGGTCTGCTCCGCAAAGTTCACCATGACACGACTGGCCTGTGCGAAATTCCGCGCACCCTCACGAGTCGACGTATCGATCGCACCGAACGACAGGATCGCGTTCTGACCCATCTGAATCAGCTGGTCATCCAGCCCACTCGTGCGCTGCAACTCACCCGCGAGTTTCTGCACACCCTCGACCGTGACAAGGCTGTCCTTACCCATACGACGCAGGCTCGCAGCGGTCAGGTTATTCGCCTGCTCAATGCTGGTGAGCTCCTCCCCAGCCATCTTCCCGAACGCAACGATCGGCAGCGTCAGCCCAGCGGTCAGGATCGCACCACTCTTCGCGAGCCCCGCACCCATGCGCTGCATCCCCGCACCGACGGTACGATGCGCGCCATCCATGTCTCGACCGAGCGGAGCATCATCCGCCCGCAACTCGAGAACAGCACTGCCCAGGTATTCGCTCATTCGACCACCACGTCCAACCCGGCTGCGCGGAGTCGTTCAAAGTGCTCATCCCACGACGATGCGCGTACCGCTCGACGCGCCTGCGGATCCGCTGCGCGCTGCTGGTCACGCACCCACTTGCGCGAATCCTTCGGATCGAGCGATCCGGTACCAACCGCGACGCTCATCATCCGCGCCAATGCCTGCTGCGCGAGCATGCGGGGGAGCATCCGCTCCATGCCCTGTCGCAGCACACCCGGCATCGTTAGGACGCGCTCTGGATCGAGTCGATAGTGGTAGGCGAGGACGGCGCAGTGGTCTGCGATGACGCTACCGGGCTCGCCTCCGTCGGCAGCGTCCGCATGAAAGCCTCCACGATCGCGATGCACTCACCATCCGAGAGGGACGCCACCACCTCGTCCGGCAGGTCGTGCGTCGCGATCCGCACCACGTCACGCAAGCGTCGCGCAACTTCCACGACCTGCTCCGGTGATGGATCAGCACCGAGGCTCTGCATCTGCGCACCGATCGCCTGCGCCTGCGCGAGCTGCTCCATCGACAGGTCGCTCTTCAGGGCGAAGTGATAGTCCTCGCCGGCGATGCGAAGGACGGGCCGCTCAGGCTCCGTATCCCTCAGTTCCAGTACCGCGTTCGGGGCCATGCTCATCCTCCTGTGCTACGCCCTCGTCGTTTCCGAACCCATCCACGATCTGACCGATCAGGATCCGCGTCCGCATCGCCTCACGCCGCGCCTGCCGCTCACGCCGCTTCGCATCACGCGCAAGCGCCTCCAAGTGCTCGAGCAGCACGCGACGATCCACGCGCTAACTCGTCTTCACAGCGTTCTGAGCGCGGAACTCACCGAACGCGTTGGTGTCGTCCTGCAGGATCGCGAACGAGAACGCCAGCCCCGCAGGCTCACCCTTCTTGAACTCGATCGTGTCCACGCTGTCGATCACCGCGAGCGGGATCCAGAGCTGCGTCTTGTAATCGTCGCCGTACGGGCTCCCAGCATCGCTACGGATCAGCAGCGCGTGCGTCGCAACCGTCAGACCCTTAGCGAGATTCACGCTCTTCGCACCACTGACGGACGCACCAGCCGACGTGCTCGTAACGGTGTTGCCCGTCGCGATCGCCATCGCTTCCGCGGTCAGGTCGTACACCTTGAAATCGACCGCAGGATCCTCTTCCTGACGCCACGCCTTGAGCCGACCCGTCTTCCCCAACCCACGGAAGTACGACAGCGCCTCCTCATGCGAAAGCGTCACGCCATCCTCGTCGTACCCATCCGAACCACGCGTTCCGATCTTCGACCAGGAACCCGACGGCGCAGCATCCAGATCCACCGGCTTCGCAGTGCCAGCAGCCGCGCGCCACACAGTAAAGGGGCTCGCGAAAATCTCGAGGGGTGCGGGCATACGTCAGACCTCCGAAACGGCACGCTTCGGTGCCTTCGACAGCGGATGACCCATCGCCACGAGCTGCTCGAATCGCTCCTGCGAAATCTCGAACACCTCACCCGACGCGACGACTCCCTCGGGGGATCCGTCATGACCGGGATCTTCGAACAGTCCCGGTCCGTCATACGTGGCGGTGATGATCTTCGCAGCAGGCACGAGCCGCTCCTAGCACGGATTCATCGTTACGCCCGCATCGTAGGAACCACCACCGCGTACGCCCTTTCGGCTACGCCACGGTGGCGTACTGCATCCGGAACGTACTCACCGCCACCGGCCAATCCCCCGGATCGGTTCGGTACTGCACTGGCCCGTTCACGTGATTGAACCAGTGCACCAACACGCCACCGGCACGCCCGTAGTTCCACTGCTGCAGCTCGTACTCCACCGCGAGCGCGAGCGTATGCGCCTTTTCCGGCGTCGAGTGATAACACCGCACGTCGATCCGCGGAACCTTCACCGGCACGCGATCGCGCGCACCCGGCTTTTCACCACCGCCAGCAGGAACCACCACGATCCCGGGGCGCGGCATCGACTCCACCCACCGCTTTGGGATCTCCCCACCAGCGATCCGGCCCGTGCTACCGAGGATCTCCATCACGTGCGGCGCACGCTCGAGCACACGGATCGTTGCGGTGATCGGGTTCGCGATCGTGTCCACTACAGCCTCCTACGAATCGCGTCGGGAAGCGTCGGATACGTCACATCCGCCGCACTACGCAACGCAGCGCCATGCTCGAACTCAAGGCGACGCATATACACCACCCCAACCGAACCCCACCGACCCACAAGGCTCGCGCCGGTCGCTACATCGATCACGCGAATGCTGCCCTCCGCATTCCCCGACCGATTCCGCCACCCCTGATGCGAACCCTTCGCCTCACCCACACTCCGCGCAAGCACGTCATTGATCCCACGCGCGGACGCCACCACCACGTGCTGCTGCACCTGCCTGCCACGCCAATCGATGCGAGCACCAGGGCGACGCATCACACCTGCCCCGCAACCTGTACGCGCAGCATCACCGCAACGTACCCGTTGCGTTGCGAGATCCCGAACACGCGCAGTGGGCCGTCGAAGATCGTGTTGCCGCGTCGATCGGTGATCTCGTCGATCACGTCCTCTTCCGATACGTCCGTGCCGGCCGGCACGATCATTCGCACGACGCCGAACATCCCGGATGCTTCCATGAGCTGCTCGACGTTCTCGACGGGCTGCCACGCATAACACGGCACGCCCTCCGCCCACACCTGCGGATCAGGATCGGCAAGTTCGCCTCCCCAATCATCGGTGAGGGATCCATCTGCGTCACCGTTCGCGCGTACGATCGTGGCGCGCATCGTCATCAGCTGTCGTGGGCGCGTGCTCATGCGAACAGCCCCGTGCCGCTGCGCAACCGGCTCAGGATCCTGCGCTGCTCACGCGCATGGTCGGCGTGCGTCACTGACACATCCCCAACGGATTCCGCATTCACCGCCTGATACGTCAGCGCCAGCCGTACCAGATCGATCAGCACACCCACGCGGATCGCGTTGTCACTCACGGGCGTGTACGTGATCCGCACCATGCTCGTCCACGCACACCCGAGCCGGCGCACCTGACGCACCGAATCGACCACATAATCCGTACCACCCACCAGCGTCGTTTCGACACTCCCAACGATCGTCTTCACGACCACCGCCGACCCGGTATCGATATCGCGCCGCGTGAACAGCAACTCCGCACCAGGCGCAAGCGAATGCAACTCCGCCACCACGCCGGTATGCGCACCAGCACGCCGAACGATCAGCGCATCCGCTTCCGCGATTCGCTGCTGCAACGCCATATCCGACAAGTCCGTCTCGACGTGCTGCCGAACCTCATCCACACTCAGAATCGTCGTCACCATCGCCTCCTATGCGAACGCCCCCACCCCGCAAGGTGAGGGCGCACGCTGCCCCTTGCCCGTATCGCCCCCGGGCACGGATCAATCGGCGGGCTGCTCATCCCGCTTCGACCGACCACTCTTCCGTTCCTTGTTCGCACCAGCAGCGCGTTCCTTCACCGCGCCACGCTGCACCACGCGCCCCTTCGCATCCACCACCAGATCGAGCGCGTCCACGTACGCGGGGGGAATCACCTTCCCCGCATGCGACACCACCACGATCGCGGCCTCCTGCTCATCCACCAGTCGCGACAACGACAGATCCGCGTACAGTGCACGATCCGCCACGACCGGCCCCCCACGCCCACCCATACCGGGATCACTGATCACCATCGTGCTCATGCCAGCCTCACCACCGACACGACCAGACCAGTGATCTCGCTGAAACTGATCGTCACCTTATTGCTCGAGTCGTTGCACAGGTCCGGCGCGAACGGGCCGAGCACCTGGAACTCCGTCGACGCGGCAATGGTGTACGTCGGATCCACGATAGCGACGCCACGCGTCGTTGCGGGCGTCACGACCGTTGCGGTAGACGCACCCGCACCCTTCTTCACCACCAGCAGCGTACGCCCGTCATTCTCGAACGTGTACGTGTCACTCGTCGACAGGCTCGATCGCTGCGTCAGCGCAACCGTCGGCCCCGCCGTACCCGTCGACTCCTGCGGCGTACCCCAATCCACGACAGCCATGCTCAGGCCCCCTCGTTGTACTCGACGATGACCTCGAACTTGCCAGCGGTGAGCGCCTGCGTCGCGATCGTCGCAAGGACCGACACACCCGCGGAGTTATTCACCTTGAGCGGCAGTTCCGCGTTACGAGCAGCGATATCGTCCGCCACGTCCCACGACGCATCGTTGTAGTTCGTCGCAGCGACGAAACAGTCATCGTTGCCGGTGATACCGAGCTTCACCGTTGCCGCCCCGCCGCTGGTCATCGGCGTGATCATTTCGGTGTAGCACCGCAGCAGCACCGCGTTATCCGGCAGCACCGCAGCCTTCCCCTCCGGATTCGTGAGGGTCTTCGCACCAGTACCACCACCGAGCGCAGCGAAGTCGTACAGGAACCGCGCAACCTGCGGCGCACCCTTCCCCGTCCGAGGCGTCACGCCTTCCACAACGTACGGCATTCCCAGCTCCTATTCGTCTCGCCTTGCGAACAGCGGACCAGGGAATCGAACCCCAGCAGCACGCACCAGCGCCCGCTACTACTTGGGATCAGATCCCGGTGACCTTGCAGAACGCAGCGGGGCGGTACACCTGCAGCGCGCACCGCAGCTCGCAGCGAATCGCCTGCTTACCCTCGATGAAGTACGTGCTGTGCGAATCAGTGACCTTCATGGTCAGGTTCTTCTTCATCGCAAGGCCGGTGAACATCGTGTCCCCGACGATTCCGGTACCAGCGGTGAGCGCGTTCGTCTCCACGACCCGCAGGCCCCAGATCCGCTCGAGCCCCGCGTCGGTATTCGGGTTCGCGAGGATGTAGATACCGTCCGCGGTCTTCGTCATCGCGATCTCGTCGAGATCGTCCGTCTCGATGAACAGCGTGTTCGGCAGCGCCCGCCCGGTCTTACGAACCTTCGACCGCGCCTTGCGGATCGCGTCGAGAGTGGTATCAGCACCCTTCGCCTGCGTCTGAATCCCCGAGCGGTTCTGAATACCCTCAAGGTTCGGCGGAACACCGTCACCGACGAGGATCTGACCGTCGAGGCGCTGCCGCACCATGAACCCGAGGCGGTTATTGATGTACGACTGCACACCCGCCTCGTCCTCGAGCTGCTCGTCGGTGACCGGCAGCCACACCGCGATCTTGCGAACCGGGCTGGTGCGCTCCGTCAGTGCGAGCGCCGCCTCACCGTACGTGCCACCCTCAGACACCTCGGCAGCGTTGTTGGTGAAGGTCGTTTCCTCCATGTACACGACGCTGGTCTGGTTCGTCGTCTCGGAAGGAATGAAGTCGAGCACCTGCACCGGGCGCTGCGCACTCTCCACCATCTTCCCGGTGCGAACAGCATCCGGACCCCAACCTGCGCTGGTGCTCATGAGCGTCTTCAGGCCGGTGAACATGTCGCCACCACCAGCATCCTTCGCAAGATCGATCTCGATCTCACCACGCCGCCCGCGATGGTCCTGGTACCCCTTGGACGAGGTGAACAGCTCACCGATGCTCTTCGCTTCGAAGCGGTCGCCAGCGGTCGGATGCACGATCTGCGACGTGGATCGCTTCGCACCGTACTGCTCCTGAATCGCCTTCGCCTGTGCGGCTGCAGCCTCGACGCTGCGGAACTCGTCCGCCTGCACGCCCAGATCATTGATCTCGGCCATGAGGGCCTGCACGGCCTCCACGCGCCCCTTCTGATCACCCTCGAGGCCCTCGTCCTTCACCTTCATGAAGTCAAACGAACCATCATCGCCCTTTGCGGCGTCGAAGATTCGGTCCAGCTTTGCGGACTTTGCGAGCAGCTCCTCGCGGGTGTCAACGAGCGTCATGTCAGGCTCCCCTGTCAGCGGTTGTGCGCCGCTGTAGCGCGCCGCAACTTCATCGCCTGCCACTGTAGGGCCGCGCTCATCGCACGCCCTTTCTCGCCCGAGGGGTCGCACGTGCACTCGTCGATCGCCTTCTCGCATTCGGCGCACGCGTCGCGCTGGTCGGTTTCCTTCACATCCGCGTCGTCGGAATCTGTCTTCGCATCCGACTCGGGGAGCGACTGACCACACGCGTCGCACACACCCTCCGCCTTCGACTTCACCGCGAGCGTGTGTGTACCGATGCCAGCACCGCGCAGCACGGGACTGATCTCGTACGGATCCAGCGCCTTGAGCGCCTGCACGCGCCGACCGTCGGCCTGCATGAACTCCGCATCCAGCACGTCATACCCGTACGACCATTCGCACCCGACACCCGCAGCCTGCAGCGCCTTCACGGTGTCGAACTCCGCACGCCCCTCCGGCGTGTTCAGGAAGTATTCGAGCCGCGCCACAGCCCACTTAGTGCCGTCCGGCTGCTCGACCTCGCCGATGATCTCGCCAGCACCGACGACCCGCTGGTAGTGCGCGTGCCCCCACTGACACACCTTCACCTTCTTGCCAACGGGGAACGCTCCCGGCATCGTGTAATCACCATCATGATCCACGACCTCGAGCTGTGCGAACGCCACATCTACGACGCCCTGATCACCAGCCTTCACGTACGCCGCTGCGCTGGTCTTCGTCTTCACGCTCATGCTCAGTCCCCTAGCATCGTCGTCGGTGCCCATGACAGCGTTCCGTTCGGATGCTCGGCGTCCTCTTCCGCCTCGGCATCATCGAACGTGAACACCTGCCCATTGCGCTCTACACAGTCCGGATCGCCGTAACCCACGCGGTCATCCCACGCCACCACAGCGTCGTACACGCCGGATGCCTGATACGCCTCTCGCGTGCTCACCCGCTGCGCGTTCATCGTCTCGGTACGCGCAATCCGCATCGCTCGCGCACTGACCTTCGACCCGGACGACCCATCGGTCACGTACTGCCGGATACGCCGCTCAAGCGCCTGCACACCCTCACCGGCAGCCTTGCCATCCGCAAGCGCCTGGAACAGCGCGCTCTTCGTCTGTCCTGCGAGATCGACCAGTTCGAGTTGCTTGCCGTGGAGTTGCAGCACGCGAATCGCGATCTCATCGGTCTTCTCGCCCCACTCGATTCCCAGCGTCGCGTTCAGCGTCTTGAGGGTCTGCCGCGCAACGCCCTCATAGTGACCCTTGAATGAGCGTCCGAGGTGCTCCCCACGCCACTTCGTGACCTCCGCGAGCTGCAGCGTCCGTAGCGCCACGTCCAGATCACGCGGTGTCACGTCCGTTTCCTCGGTCGCCTTCACATCGCCCGTGGCGCGGCTCTTCGCATCCTCCGCAGCCCACAACGCTGCGACGTGCTTTCCGAGATCCTCGAACTGTCCCTCGAGCCGCTTCGCAAACGGCGCTTCCAACGCACGCGCATCCAACTCGAGTGCCTGGATGAGCCGTCCTTGCTGCGCACGCGACAGCCGCTTCACTTCCGCATCCGCGACGTGCAGCATCCCCCAACGTGTCTTCCCCGCACCGCCCTCGTCCGGGTCGATACCAGCCGCGAGCAGCACCTCACGCAGCGCGTCGATCGCCGCATTGATCGTGCTGGCGTTCCGCGCACTGAGCACACGCCCAGCCTTCGCTCCACCCGTCGCATCCGGCGCAGCAGCGGGATCGATCGTGGGCGTGATGCTCGCCATCGTCTGCCCAGCGGGAACCTCGATGCTCTGCAGCGGCCGCAGGAACACATCGTGCGAGTCGTCCACGTCGAGGCCCATCGCCTCGCGTCCCTCACCGATCGTTGCCAACCCGCCCTGCACGACACGAACCCAACGATCCGCGATCTTGTCCTGATCCTCGCGCAGCACACGAACTTCGCTCAGATCGAAATCGACCTTCAACTCGCGAGCCCGCGACTCGAACTGCGGCAACAGTTGGTGCTTCACGACGAGCGCGATCTCATTCCAGATCGGGATCAGCGACTCTTCGACCGCCGCCTCACGAGCCTCACTCATGTTCGCGAACGTCGACCGATCGAGCCCAGCCCCGAGCCCACACACGATCGCAGGGATTCCCAGCACTGCGGTGACGCGCTCTTCCGGTAGGCGGCGCGCATCCCGCACGCTCATCTGCTGCGGATTGAACCCAACGGTGTGCACTTCCACCGCGCTATCCAGCACCATCGAACTACCACGATTGTCACCCGTGATCGTGGCGTTCAGCTTCCGCTTCACCTCGTCCAGATCATCCCCGAACTCGGCCGCACCCTCATCACTCTTCGGCGTCATGATCACGCCAGGAACACCCATGTTGCGCAGTAGCGATGCGGTGTACGTTGCTGCCTCGTCGTCGGTGAACACCTCGCGCAGTAGGCTCTTGAACGCGTTCAGGCCCTTGGTCGTGTCGGACGGGTCGATGCCGTCTCGGAAGTGGATCACGTCCTCCACCGGGACTTCTTCGGGTAGGCCCGTGCCGGCGTCGTACTTGTAGTAATCGATGAAGTTCGGGGAGCCGTCGCGGCGGTGCGGGCTCATGAGCGTGTGCGGAATCCACCACAACTGCACGGGTGCACCGACCGCGTTGCGCACGATTCGCCAGTACGCATTCGCGTCGAGCGCGAACGACAGTACCGTGGCTTTGAGCAGCACCCCGCCGTGGTAGTACGGGTTCGGCATTTCCAGCAGGTTCAGCATCCTGCCTGCGCCCTTGTCGCCCGTGGGGATCGGCGTCCACGTCTTCCCGTCCTCGGCCTGCTCTCGAACACGGATCGGGGCCTGCGTCGAGTTGCGCTGCAGCCACCGCAACGGGGCCATCACAACGCTGCTGCTCGTGCCGTCGCCGACGCTGCGCTGGTAGTTGAAGCGACTATTCGGCAGCAGCCACGACACGAGCGATGCCGGGTGCGTGAATGCGGTGGTGGCGGCTTTCGCCCGCCTGAAAGGGCTCGCGAGAATGCGGCGGATGCGGGATTCGGCCATGCCGCACACGGTACGACCAGCCGACGTGTGCGCCCTTTCGAGCTACTCGTCCTCGTCCGGGTCGAGCTGCACCACCGATTCGAGCTCTGGCGCGTCGTCATCATCGATGGTGAACGCGAGTAGGAACTCCGTCACGTGCGGCGGCTCGTTCGGATCAGGCATCCGACGACCCTACGCTACGCCGCGCGGATCTTGCGGCGCTGCCGCATCACCAACACACCCTGCACCACCATATCCACCTGATCATCATGCGCCCCGGTAGGGAACGAGCGGAACTCGCCCAGCAGCGGACGCACCCACCCATGCCGCTTTTCATCCACAGGCAGCAGCACGTTCCCCGTCTCAGCGATCACGGGCTGCACCGCCCATGCTCGACTCACCTTGTCGCCGTGCGGATCCGGGTTGAACGGGGTGAGTGGCACCACGCCGCGCAGCTCGCTCAGGATCGCGGGACCGTTCGCTTTGTCCTCCACCACGTGCCGCGTCGGTGGGAACGGGTGACGATCTCGGCAGCGTTCGTCGAACGCGAGCACCTGCCGTTTCGTCTCCGTGAACGACCACTGCCCCCGCACCACATCGATGACGTACACGTCCGCGCCGTACCGATACAGCAACCCACCGACGACGTAATCCACTTCGCCGCGTGCGCGCCGCTTCGCTCCGGGCGTGGTGCCCTTGCCCTTGAACGTCATATCCCACGACACCAGCGCATCATCCGGACGCTTGAGCGTGCCATCATCGTGCTGCGGAAGCGTCGTGTACCGGTTCCACGCAGGCTCCGGGAACATCGCGTGCTCATCCGTCGGGAGCGGATCCTGATTGTACTGCGCATGGTACGCGAACGACCCCATCGACGCACGCAACCGCTCAAGGTGCTCCGCCGAGAATCGATCAGGGAACAGCAGCTCACCCGGTTCGGTACGCGGATCCTCCCACCCGGTCGGAACGACGATGCACCGATGCTTCGGATCGAACTCCATCGGCAGATTCAGGTGCACGTACCCGTTCTCGATGCACCACCCCGCGAGATCCCGCTCATTGAGGCGCTGCATCACCACCACCATCCGCCCCGTAGACGGATCATCTACACGGGATTGCATCACCTCACGCCACCACTTGCGCGCACCCTCGATCTTCACTTCGGCGTGCGCGTCACGAGCGTTCAGCGGATCGTCGACCATCACGATATCGCCGCCCTTACCAGTGGGGCTACCGCCCACACCGAACGCGCGACGCTCCCCACCACGATCGTTGCGGTAGTGCTTCTTCACGTTCTGATCACTCACGATCTGGAACGCGCTACCCCACCGCTCGCGATACCACGGGTGCTCGATCAGGTTCCTGGACTTCACCGCGAAATCGATCGCCATATCGCCGTCATACGACGAGCCGAGTAGTTTCGTTTCGGGGCGGGTCGTCCACTCCCACGCAGGCCACGCAACCGATGACGTGGCGGATTTCAGTACGCGCGGCGGCATCGTGATCAGCAGCCGCATGATCTCGCAACTACTCACGCCCTCTAGGTGTTCGCATACCGCGTCGACGTGATAGTTCGGCATGTACCGAACGCCCGGTTCGATGATCGCCCACGCACCGTCTTCGCCGGTTCCGGATGCTCCGGTCAGGAAATGCCGGAAGCTCTGGCCGTACCACGCGGATTCGATCTGCGGGAGCGTCGCGACATTCACCGCGGATACCAGTAATCGAGCCAGTAATGACCCTTCGCCATGATCACGAACTCGATTTCCTCGGGACGCAACCGATGCCGAGGCACACGCCGATCCTTGCCCTGCGTATGGTGATCCTGATGGTGCTGATGGCACAGCGGCATGAGGTTCTCAGGAACGTGCGGATCCGTCGGCCCGTCGCTGAACACGCCACCGGCACGCTGCGGGTGGCGGAAGTGGCTGCGCGGCACGATGTGATGCACCTCGGTTCGCGGGTGCCCGCACACGCGGCAGTGTTGCGAACGCACTGAGCGCGCGATCCCGGATGGAACGGGACGCTTCGCTCGTTCCTTCCGCCGTTGTCGTTCCAGCGCGCGTCGCGCATCGTACTCAGCCTGAGCACGCGTCGTCACGACCCGCTCCGCAGCGTCGACGAGGCGCGTAGCCACGATTCGAACAGCGGCATGTACGGCTCCGTTGGCAACCCGCTGTCGTTTACTTCGCCCGCGAGATCGTCGAGCGCGATCGTGAGTTCGTCACACCTGTGATGCCAGTAGTGCACACACCCGCCATGCGTGGTGTCCGGCTCACCCTCACGATTCAGGCACGCAGCACAGATCACGCACCGGCTCCTGGGCATTCGTTGCTTCCACAGTCAGCGCACTCGGCGTGCTCGCGGACCATTCCTTGCGTGAGGGTGAGCGCCTCACCTTCGGTGAATACGCGTCGCCTTCCGTTCGCGAGTGGCAGGTCGGGGTGTACGAGCCTTCCGCTCGCACGCCGGATCCAGCCGTACTCTGCGAGGTGCTCGATCGTGATCTGCTGGTCGGTGGTCATGCGGTCCTCTTTGTGCGTTGTGATCGCCTGTGCGTCTCACAACGCGTCGCAGGCCGACCAAATGGATTCATCACGAACACATCCCCACAGTCCTGACACACCCCCGACGAGGGCCGACCACGACGATGCAACCGCGGCGGTGGACTATCCGGATCCGCCCACCACCTGCGCAGCACCGCAGCAGGCGGAATCCGCCCCTCACGGATGCGATCCAGCACCCAACACGTCAACGCGAGCTGTCGCGTCACGCCAACCCCGCCTTCGCCTGTGCTTTGGGGAGCAGCGTTAGCCACTTCACGATCGTGGCGTTATCCACCCCGCGCTCTTTCAGCGTCTCAAGGTGGTGGATCACGAGCGCGGCGTCTTCGGTGCGACCAATACCAGTGGCGTGCGCGAGCATTTCCGCAGCGACCGCAGCCTGAGCAGGCGTGAGCGTCACCGCTTGCGCCCTCACGCTGGCACCACCCGCAACTCGATCACATGGCGACGCGTGAACCGCAGCGTCGTAGGACCAGCATCATCGACCACACGGATCGCGATCACGTTCGACACGCCCGCATCCCACCGCGCTACGACGGCCACCGCATGCGCGAAGGGCATCGGGTCGCTCGTCAGAATGCGAGGCCACCGCAGATACCGCAGCGTTCGCCGCACCCGTACCTGAACACGCAACTGCGGATCATTGGGCTGCTCAAGGGTCCATTCCACCGGGAAGGTGTCCGGGACGATCACCGTCTCACTCACCGCCACTACCCCCATTCGCCTTCCGCATGAGCTCGTGCAGATCCTTGAGTTCCTCACGAGACAGACGCGACAGATCCGGCCCCTGCACAAGCGACTCCCCATCCGCACCCGTGTGCTCCAATCGCTGCCGCGCGCCATACTCACCCGGATACTTCCGCTCAAGCAGCCACGCAGCCGCACGCCAATCCCGCTCGGCCTCATCGATGATTTCCATCGCATCACCACTACCAAGCGCCCGCTTCCGAATACGCTCACCAGCAGCCCACTCCACCGACTCGATCAGCCGACGCTCCACATCGGCACGCGCGCGCGCGGTTTCCGCCGCGAACTCGGTGAATCGCGTATCTCCGTCGCGTCCGCGTTTGTTGTATTCGTAGTACGTGGCGGGGCTGATTCCGGCGCGTGCGCATGCCCCTTCGATGCTGAGGCCATCGCGGAGCGCGTCGCATACCGCTTCGGTGATCTCGGGGGTGAGCTTGGGGGGGCGGCCGGCGCGACTCATCGCTCCTCCCACCAATCGTGCGTGTCGGTGGTGGAAGTCGCGATGAATGCGCACAGGGTGATGATGATCGCCAGCAGCGTCAGGCAGGCACAGACGGCAACGATCATGCTGCACCGCCCTGTACGGGCTTGAGCACGGGGCGACCACCCTGCGTGACGAGGCGTGCGCGGTGGCCTTGCATGATGCCGTGCAGGCGTTGCCCCTTCGGGCACATGCTCGCGGTGGCGGGCTTTCCCGTGGTGCGGCGTATGTCGAGTGGTCCGCGCCGGATCACGATTCGGCAGGTGCGGCACTCGTCGAGGTGATTGCTCCACCTAGCGCCAGCGGCGAGTAGTTGCTCCGTCATGACCAACCCTTGTGGTAGTGGATGACGGCTACGCCCGTGAAACCGAGGCGTCGGCGTAGGCCGGGAGCGGCGTCGAGGTGGCGACCGTCAGTTCGGTATGCGCCTCGGTCCTGGATGGTGGTTCGGATCGTGCGGCCCTTGTAGCGGATGGTGATGCGTTGGCCGCAGTGTGCGAGGTCGGGGGTGAGGGCGGCTGCGTAGTTCGCGTTCGGGGTGACGATGCGGCCGCAGGCGGTGCGGTGGTACATGAGCCCGTCGCCTTCGCCGTAATGGGAGATCCCCGCCCGGATCCATCGGTGGGAGGTGATGGTCCGGGCGGGGGTTGGGTGGGAAGCTGTGGGGTTGAACGCGTCGCTGGATGCTGGCAGCGCGGGGGGTGTGTACGCCAGTGCGAGCGTGAGGGTCAGCGTCGCGATCGTGCCGGTGAGCAGCAGTGTGATGATGCTGCGAGCGCGAAGTGTGGGCGATGCGTGGTCGCGAGGGGGGGTGTTCGGTACCTCGGAATCCTGCGTATTGCAGGTAGTACCCCGTACGGGATTCGAACCCGTGCTACCGGCGTGAAAGGCGTGTGTCATATCCATGTGCAGCGTATATTCGCCGTCGGACGCACCAGTCCTGCCGCAAATAGCGAACATTGCGCCGGGTGGGTGTGGGCGGCGTCGAGGTTCTGTAGGTGCCGGTGGTAGTCGATGCCGGACTCGACGGCGAGGGTTGTGCAGCGGCCTACCAGCGCCTCGGCGTTGCCGGTGAACGGGCCGCCTGTGCGCATGAGGCGTTCGTACTCGGCGCGCGCTGCCTCGCGTGTGCGTCCTGCGGTCGCGGTCGATCGACGCGGCGCGGGTTCGGGCGCAACGTCGAGCGTGCCTGCGGGCAGGTCAAAGAGTGCTAGCTGATCGGGTGGAACGTCGAGCGTTCCGCGTGTACGCGATGCCACGGCATGTGCCGCCTTTCAACGTCGAAGGGCGACCCGGTTGCAGTAGCGCCAGCCGTGCGAACCGGAACCCTCGATTCCTAGTCGAGGGACAGTTTCGCCAGCGAATCGGACACGTCCTGCTCACGGCACGTCGAGGCAGAAGAAAGCCGGCCCGCCGATCGGACTAGGAATCGGGCGGGCCGGCGACGTTGAAAACCTGCGGCTGGCGGTGCAGGTGGCGTGTGTCATATCCATGTGCAGCGTATATTCGCCGTCGGACGCACCAGTCCTGCCGCAAATAGCGAACATTGCGCCGGGTGGGTGTGGGCGAAGTGTGGGCGCTACCCGAGCGCGTCGAGAACACGCGTCACGATCTGATCGGCCTCGTCGCGATCGATCGTGGAATTCGCGAGCGCATCACGCAACGCTCGCACAGCGGTGATGTGAACGCTACCGGGTGAGGTGTCTGTACTCCGGGAAGGCCGCCGCGAATGCGTTGCTGGATGATCGTGGGTGTGCTCATGGTGTTCCAGGGGCTAATATGTTGGTTATTGTTG
>ERZ724522.294-NODE-294-length-34257-cov-28.568066_pt1 | contig 34257 bp, 59 predicted proteins | sample MGYA00376055_ERZ724522 | MGnify/ENA primary metagenome ERZ724522 (study PRJEB28724, sample SAMN07190884) | wastewater metagenome | isolation source: effluent of sewage treatment plant in Hong Hong | place: Hong Kong | collected 2016-03-17 ...
CATCCAGCACAACTCACTTTTCATTGTTTGGGGTAGTATTGATAGTAGCGTCTTCAACTTCGACATCTGCTCGCAGCACACTGCACTAACTAATACCGACATTCCCATTGGTTACTAAGGTTTATTTTGTTAAATATGAATTACAATAAGGGGGGCGTTGACGCCCCCCTTAACCCTTTGCGTTTCATCCCCGGATGCAACACTGATGCTGAAACGATCGTACAGCATACAAAGGTTAATATTGAACGTGATTTACCCTGGCTTGATTACGAAGCCCCTAAAGAAAAGCCTCTGGTTATCGTTGCGGGTGGTGTGTCATTAAAAGAGTTATGGCCGCATATTGTATCGCATAACGGGGATATCCTGGCACTAAACAACGCCTATGGGTTCTTGCTTGAGCGTGGCATTGTCCCTAATTATTTTATGCTGATGGACGCCAGGAAAGAAAATATCAATTTCCTGGATTGCGTGAGGGGTGATGTGAGGCATTTTATTGCCGCGCAATGTCATCCTGATGTTTTTGACAGGTTGGAAGGCTTCAATGCCACATTATATTTAACCAACAACCCAAGTACAGAGGAAGTTGTCTCCCGGAAAGAGGGTAAAAGAAAATTACTCCTTACGGGAACGGTAGGCACGGTAGGAATTAGGGCGCTATCGCTTGCCTATGTACTCGGCTACAAAGAGCTACATTTATATGGCTATGATAGCTCTTACCAGGATGGCCAGCACCATGCGTACAAACAAGAGCTTAATGATAATTTAAGCACGATAGATATACATCTTGATAATAGAGCGTATATCACTACGCCAGCATTTGCGCATCAAGCCAGCGAATTCTGTTCGATGGCTAGGGAGATGGTGGCAAACGGTTTTGACATAAATTTACATTGCACAGGACTTTTACCTGACCTTGTCGCTTATTCAAACAAGCAAGGTGAAGCCCCTCTTGAAGTACGCGAGCAAGAAAAATACGAAGAAATCTGGAAGCATGATGTTTACCGCAAATTAGCGCCAGGTGAATTAATGGTTGATGATGCTTTGGTTGCTTTGGGCATGGCTCCGGGTGACAGTGTAATTGATTTTGGATGTGGCACAGGCCGCGCAGCACAGAAGCTAAAAACACTTGGTTACAAAGTTACGGGGGTAGATTTTGCCGCCAACTGCCTTGATGTGGGCGTTGATATTGACTTTAAGCAAGCCTGCTTATGGCAATTGCCCGATATTAAAGCAGATTGGGGATATTGTACGGATGTAATGGAGCATATCCCCACGGAGAAGGTGTTGGATGTAGTGAAGGGCATTGCCGAACGCAGTGAAAAGGGCGTTTATTTTAACATCGCCACCCGTGATGACGCTTTGGGCGGGAGAATCGGAAGAAAACTCCACATGACGGTTATGCCTGCCCAAGCATGGCTTGAGGTGTTAACCCTATTTTGGGGAGATATTAGCATAAAAGAAGGCGAAGAAGACGTAGTATTTATCTGCAAGAACAGGAAGGATGACCGAGTATGACCGAGAAGCGATTTTTTAGGGCGATTGAAAGCCCCAATGTAGAAGCCCATATCTTTGATAAGCCTGTGTTGCAAGTAAAGGCCAGTAAAGAAGCGGGTGAAGAGATTTATAAGCCCATGACGTATATTGAAATACGCATTAAGGGGCAGACACAGGAAAGTGTCAGGCCATTGCAGGAAGGGGATACAAGGCGATTTCCGGATGCGTGGCGTTATTATAATGGTCAGGAAGTGCAAGGTTCCACTGGAACCCCTATAAATAAGCTGGAAGGGATTGACGAGGGGCTTGTTGTGGCCTTTAAAAGCCGGGGCATCCATTTTATTGAAGATTTAGCGCGAATACAGCCAGAAATGATTCAAGGAATCAGCATGGGTGTTAGGGCATGGCAACAGAAAGCGCAACGTATGCTTGGCATCGAAGCACCAGAGAAGGCCGTTATCTCCATCAAAGAAGAAAATGACGCATTGCGGGTGGAAAATAACGAACTGAAAAACCGCATTGGTGGGTTGGAAGATAAATTTGACCAATTGATTGCAGCCCTTAGCAACCAGAATGTAGCGAAAGAGCCTGAACTTGAAGATAATACTGAAGAAAATGCTGAAATTGAAGTAACCCAACAAAAGAAACGCGGTAGGAAACCCAAACAATGACATTACTCACCATATGCCAACAAATAGCCAGGGAGACAGGTACGCTTGTCCCCCAGTCTATTGTTGGTAACAATGATGATAATGCCAGGAAGATGCTGGCAGCAGCCCAGACAGAGGGCAGGATGCTTGCCAAGGGCATTATTTACAGCCCAAACGGCATACCCACCGGGCAACATAATTGGACGGTTTTGCGGAAAGAGTACACCTTCAATACAGCTAATGCCACGGCAGCTTATAACCTGCCATCTGATTTTGAAAGGTTTATCGGGGACACCTGGTGGAACCGCGCACAAACACGGCGATTATGTCTGGTTAGCCCACAGCGCTGGCAGTTCCTAAAAAGCGGCCAGGCGGGGGCGAGTGGCATTGACCAGGAGTTTATTAAGCGTGGGACGCAGATATTGATAAACCCCACACCGACAGCAACAGAGGCCGTTTATTACGAATACTTGTCTAACCAGTGGTGTGAATCTTCCGGAGGGACAGACCAAAGCGCATGGGCGGCGGATACGGATTTGTTGCTTCTGGATGAAGACCTGTTTACCGCCGGGCTTAAATGGCGGTTCCTCCGTGCGGTGGGTGAGCCTTATGCGGATGAGAAGATGGAATATGACGCCCTTTATATCTCAAAAATAGGTAATGATGGCGGAAGGCAAAGTATCAGTCTTGGTAAAATAAACCGCGACTATATCCCTAATTTGCCAGAAACAGGGTACGGGGCGTAATGCCAGTTAACCGCGCCGCCGTCCTAGCACAAAGACAGGGTATACAGTCAGTAGATTCACCATTCCTTGTTTCGCCTATCGGCGGATTAAATACCAGGGATGCGCTGAATGCCATGCCAGAAACGGATGCCATCCAGTTGGATAACTGGTTCCCTGGTGTGGATGGTATGGACATAGCGAAGGATTATTCCACCTATGCCACAGGACTTGGCGGCGCGGTAGAATTTGCAGCAGAGTACCATTCATCAGATACACGTAAATTTCTGGCCGCTTCTGGAGACTCTATCTTTGATGTGAGTGTGGGCGGTGCGGCTACCCTTATAGAGAATGGCTTTGGGAGCGCACGTTGGAACCATGTAAACTTCAATGCCAGGATGATACTGGTAAATGGAGTGGATGACCCACAGACCTATTATAATGGTGCGGTATCACCAAGTGGTTTCACGGGTAGCGGATTGACCGTAAGCAACCTGGTAGGCGTGGCTTCGTACCGCAACCGGCTATTCTTTTTTGAAAATGATAGCCAGGATTTCTGGTACGCGGGGCTTAACTCCATTACCGGAACCCTCACGAAATACGAATTATCCTTGGTGGGTAGGGTAGGGGGTAACCTGGTTGCTATCAAGACCATAAGCCGCGATGGTGGGAATGGGACGGATGATTATATCGCGTTCTATATGTCCAGCGGTGAGGTTTTTGTGTATCAGGGCGGAGACCCGGGGGATGCCGATAACTGGTCACTGGTTGGCCGTTACCGCGTAGGAGAGCCTATACATCAACGGGCTGTATTGGAATATGGCAGCGATGTACTTAGCGCAACGAAAAGCGACCTGGTGAAGCTTACAGAAACCATGACACTCAGCCCTGAGCAGATTGTGCCTTCTAAATTGTCAGGCGCAATTGCAGCGGCTGCAAGGCGTTATGGCGATAATTACGGTTGGCAAACGGTGTATTTCCCTAATGGAAATATGGTGCTTATCAACGTACCCGTCAAAACGGGGCTAAGATACTGGCAATACGGATTTAATACCGTTACTAAAGCGGCGTTTAGGTTCACCTATATGGATGCCTTGTGTTTCGGAACGTATAACAATGACCTGTATTTTGGCGGTAATGACGGGACTATTTACAAAGCATGGGTAAATACCCGCTCACACAGCATTACAGCCGAAGTGCAGCAAGCTTATAGCCCACTTGGAAGCGGCGGAAGGAAGCGGCTCAAAGGGCTTTATTGCACCGATGATATTACCGGGAGTGTGGGTTTCACCCATAAAATAGGGGTGGACTATGGAACGCCCGTTGATACCGTCAATTACAGCAGTACAACGGTAGGTACGCCCTGGGGGAGTCCCTGGGGAAGCCCATGGTCACAACCCGGCTATATCAACCGCGACAAGGTGGGCGCAGCCGGGGAAGGGAAAGTATTCTCCCTCTACCGCAAGGCCACCATTACCGCCCAGGATGTCACCTGGTACGGGACAAATTTTAAATATCAACCTGTCACAAAGTATTAAACCGATATGATGTTCTTTGGGGATGAAACCGTTTCTGAATGGGTAAGGAAACGGGCGCCAGAGCCTATTGAAAGTTACGGCGAGCATATTTCGGTAGGTATTGCGGATGCAGAAGGAAAGCTAATTGCCGGGGTGGTTTACAACAACTATTCACAGGGCAATATAGAGCTTTCCATTGCATCTATCAGCCCATTATGGGCAACAAAACATAGGATAGAATCCATACTTGGGTATCCATTTAAGCAGCTTGGGTGCAGGCGGTTGACCGCTGTAACAGCTCGCGACAACCACCGTATTAGGGATTTCTTGAAGCGCCTTGGCTTTATGCACGAAGGAACGCTCCATGATGCGCTCGAACGTGGTGACGCGGTGATTTATGGCATGACAAAACGTTATTTTCTAAGGAGCAAATGGAATAATGGGTAATTTAAGTGATGGATTCAAATTTGGCAGCGGTTTTAAAGCTATTAAAAAACTAGCTACAGGTGAACAGTCAAATCCAAATGATTTGATTGCCGCACAAGCAAAGGCTAACCAGATTAATCAATATGCTCCATTTGGAAGCACAGTTTACGGAATAGATGGTAGTGGCCGGACTACGGCAACCTATACACCTAGCCAAGCATTCTCTGGATTGACTTCCAGTCTTGGTAACTACGTACAGAACAACCTGAATAATAGCCTAAGCCTTGATACTATCCGGAGAAATTTAAATTCTGGTGGCGCAAGTGCATCCGGACTTAGGGCTAACCTATCAGCACTTGGTAACCCAAGCGACCTTATGGCCAATCTTTCAGGGTTCGGAAGGATTAACCTGGATGGTATGCCAGACCTGAATATAGATTTCAGTGGCGAAGCAAAGAAGGCGCAGGATGCTACCTATCAGAGCGGTTATAATCTGATGCGTCCACAGTTGGAATTGCAGCAACGCAGGGCAGAGCAACGCCTTGCTGACCAGGGGATACCTATCACCGGGGAAGCATCTATCGGGGATAACGGCGTATTAACGGCATTGAACCGTGACCAGGGGCAGCAGCTTAATAACCTTTCGCTTGCTTCGGTGCTTGCAGGAAATGACAGGCAGAACCAGCTTTATAACCAGGCATTGCAGGGCAGGGGACAGTTGTTTGGTGAGCAATCTACCATGGCAGACCTACTTGACCGTCAACGGCAGCAACAATATGGCGAAAACCAGGGGGTGTTTAACGCCCAAGCACAAAATAGGCAGCAGCTATTTGGCGAAAACCAGGCGGTGGCTGATTTTCTGTTACGTAAGCAAATGTCATTGGCAGGGCTTAGTAACCAGAATGCGGCAATGGCGCAAGGGTTGTTACAGCCGCAGCAGTTTGGCGTAGAGGGCGTTAATGCAGCGGGTATTATCAATGATGTTAATGCCAGCAAGAATGCCATGCTTTCAGGGCTAACGCAATCAGGTGCTTCATTAGCTGCCGCAGCAATCGCTTCTGATTCACGTTTAAAAGATAATATTCTCAGAGTAGGTGAATACAATGGATTCCCACTTTATGAGTTCAATTACAAAGGTGAAAAGGAACGTTTCCGCGGTGTGATGGCGCAGGATGTAGAGATGATTAGGCCAGAAGCCGTTGTTGAAATGGATGGTTACAAGGCCGTTCGCTACGACATGATTAACGTACCATTTGAGAGGATTGCGTAATGCCTTATAGCTTTGGCGGTAATAATTACAAACAACAGAATTTTTTAGCGCAGTCTTTACTTAATTCTGGGAAGAATAATGCTTCACCTTTAGCCTCTGGGATTAGCACGTTAGCTGGTGCATTGTTGGCAGGTAGAGCAGCAAACACCCAAAAAGAAGACAACCAGAGACTTGCGGAAATGCTGATGGGAGCCAGCACCCCAGAAGAACGCGCAAAAATCGCTATGGGCAGTAGTGATCCCAAAGTCCAGCAATTAGGCATGGCGGCACTCTTAAGCAACAAGCAGAACAGGGCGCAGTCTACTGTTGGAAAAATACAGGCAGACCTTGCGGCGGGATTGATAACACCAGAGCAGGCACAGGCACAGATTAGCAAGGCGAATACGGTTTCCCCTCTTATAGGGACAATAACGCCGTATCAGGAAGCGCAGCTTGGCTTGCAGGAAAGAAAGATTGCCGCGCAGGAAAAAAAGGCCGCAACCGGGATGGCATTGCCCCGCCCGGTGGTCAATGACCTTGCGGAGAAAGCAGGAAATGCAGAAGGATATGGCAGGCTAATTGCTGCGTTTAATCCTGATTATGCAGGATACAAAAACAAAATGGTGGGTGAATTTGCCAATACGGCAAAGCGTACTTTTGGTGATGATACCGGGCAAGCTCAATGGTGGCAGGATTACGATTTACAGGCAAGTGTCGTGAGAAATAAGCTTTTCGGCTCTGCCTTAACCGCGCCAGAGATTGCAGCATGGGAAAAGGCGGCAATTAATCCCGGCATGGACTCTAAGCAAATTCAGCAAAACCTTAGAAGGCAGCATTCCATTGTACAAGGAAGCCTTAACCGTCTTGCTAATGTTTACCGGAAAGGTGGATATAGCCAAGACCAGATTAACGCCATTATGGGGTCAATCGGGGGCGGGACAGAATCCATACCTACAGGTGGCAGTATAGATGCCAATATGGGCGCACAGGGCGGCGGAAGTATGTTGCCGCAAGTGCAGCCAGGGCAGAGCGTAGCAGAGGCGGCGGCTGGTGGTGTAGGTGGTGGATTACCTCCCGCCATGCGGAATGACCCACGCGTATTGAAGGCAAAGCAGGCTGGATATAGTGACGAAGAAATCATGCAATATCTGGGGGGAAGGTAATGAAGCGTCCTTCACTGGATGAAATATTTGCAGGACAGAATGTTACACAGAATACTTCACGTCCTAGCTTAGATGATATTTTTGCGGAGGCAGTAGCGCCAGCGGTAGAACCACAAAAGCCAGGGTTTATTGAAGGCATTCCTGGATTTCTTAAAGAGAAATACGTTGACCCTGTAAAGAACTTCGGACGCGGCGCGGTAGATGCTGCTAAATCCCGTGCGCTTGGCATCGCCCAGGCCGGGGCAGATGCGTTGCCGGATAGCGTGGTTTCACCTGAAGCAAAGCAATTATTGAAAGATGAAGCCCAGTTGCTGGCGGCAAAGCGCAAGCAGGGAGTTAATGGCGTTGGTGGATTTGTTGGCCAGGTTGCTGGCGACCCACTTACTTACTTACCATTGCCAGGCGGAGGCAGTATTGCAGCATTAGCTGGTAAAGGCGCGGCTATGGGGGGGCTTTCCGGCCTCACCACTCCTGTTACTGATGATGGCTCCCGTCTTATGAATACTACAGTGGGGGCTGCGTTAGGCGGCGCGGCGGGCGCGGCCATTCCTGCGGTAACCAAGAGCATAGCCGCCACACCTGGCGCGTACCGTGCCGGAAAGCGGTTTTTGCTCGGTAGCTCAACGGCGAAAGAAGCAGAAAAAAACGCGGTGCTTAATGTGGCAAAAACGCTACGGGCTGAGAATATTACGCCGGAAATGTTGGCACAAAGGGCAGCAGATGCAAAAGCGGCGGGACTTGGTGCAACACTGCCAGAATTTACCCAATCAAGTACCTTAATTGCACAGCAAAAGCAGATTGCGAACCAAAGCGGAAACGCGTCAAATTACTTGAGAAATTACTTTAAGAATAGGAATGAAGTAACTGTTCCTAATAGATTACGTGAAGTTGCAAAGCCATTACAGGCAAAGTTACAAAAGGCATCTGAAAGTTACAACAAGATATTCACAGAGAATAATGTTCCGGTAGATACATCATTACTGGATGAAAGCATTACAAACAAACTACAAGCCTCTCTTCCAAGCGGCCAGAAAAGTACCCTTGTGACAGGAATAAAAGGCTTGCTTGATGAAGCAAAAGCAAAGGGGAATACCCTAAGTGCATTGCATGAAACGAAGATGGAAATTGACAACCTCATTGACGCCGCGCCGACTAAGAGCCTGAAGAAAACGCTCAAAAGGGAAAGCGTTGATATAGTGAACCAGCTCAAGGCGGCAATGGATGCGGCAAGCCCTGAATATGCGGCAACACGGCGCGTATTTGAAGAGGGGTTGCCGGGCAATAAGATAATAACTGCCTTAGAAAAAGGAAGGGTCGGCTCTATTGCTGATGTTCGTAATAGGCTGTTCGGTACGCTTGAAAAACAGAAAGAGCTTCAACGTGCGATGACACCGCAAGATTACCGTGGCATGCGTCTCCTTGCCCGCAGCCTGGATGACATTATCAGCGGGAAAATGGGTGGGTCAGATACGGCATTTAACCAGAAAGCCCAGAAAGAACTGATGGAAGCCACCGGAGCGCGTGGCATTGAGGAAGTGACGCAGCCAACCACTGCCGCCAGGCGGCTGGCAAACTGGTACACCGAGAAGGTACGCCAGCGGGATTACGAAGCAATCGCCAAACTATTTACTGACCCAGATATTGCCGCATTAGGTCAGGCACTTAAGAAAACGCCCCGGCAGTCATCAAAGACACTTGATGCCGTTAATACCTTTGCTGTACGTGCATTAGCCAATTACGGCGGTAAAGAAAGCCAGCAATAAAAAACCTCCCCAATGGGTTGCCGCCCGGGGAGGTTTAAATCACATAACATAGGAGAAGAATACCATGTCCCAAAGAAAAAGGGAAGCGGGAAGAATTCGTGCAAAATTTGAATGGTTGAAAGGATTTAATATGGATGTTCCGTATAGCAAATATCTAGTTTTCTGTATAGGAACAGCAATTCTCTTATATGCAGTTTCCCACGCTGTATCTGAAATAATACACGTCATAGCCCCACACGGCTTCTTTTAAACACAGTCATTAACTAGGAGTACCAACCATGCCAAGAAACGGTAGCGGAACCATGGAGCTTACCTACAATTGGACAACGGATGCAGCCGCAGAAGTCCCTATTACGGCAAGCAGGTTCGATACCCAGGAAGAAGACATTGCGGATGAAATAACCAACTCCCTGCCCAGAGACGGACAGGCGGCCATGCTTGGGAACCTCAATTTTGGTAACTTTCGTGGAACCAATCTTGCAGCAGGAACAGCGCGGAACAACGCCGCAAATGTAGGACAGGTGCAGGATAATGCTATCGCTTCCGGTACGGCAGGAGGTTCTTCCAACGCATTCACCCTGACGCTTTCCCCTGCAATTACCGCTTATGCCACGCACCAGCAATTTACGTTCATTGCCAACCACAACATTACGGGGGCGGCAACGCTTAATGTCAGTGGGTTAGGGGCTGTTTCTATCAAGAAAAATGTCAATGAAGCCCTGGCGGAAGGGGACATTACAAACGGTCAGGAAGTTATCGTGGTCTATGACGGGACTAATTTCCAAATACCAAACATCACAGGTCAGACACTTACGCAGGTTTTTCTTGCGCCATTATTCTATAATTAAGGAGATAATACATGTCACTTTCAAGTGTTTTGCTAAGCGGTTCTACGGATGGAAAACAGATAAAAGTCACCGGAACAAGCACCGCTGCAACCGTTACCGTACATACCGCACACGCTACGGCGCATGATTGCATTTATCTTTATGTTGATAATGATGACACTACCGGACCCGTTACCCTCACATTAGAGATGGGGGGAACGACAGACCCAGATAACCTTATTAAGAAGACTATCTATGCCCGTGGCGTGGCTGGACAAGATGGGCGCATATGTGTCCTTGACGGATATGTGTTGACCAATAGCCAGATTATAAAAGCCTTTGCATCAAGTGCCAATAAGCTGAAACTTAGCGGCAAGGTTGTGAGGAGTTCGTAACATGTCAGGAATGTACGGAAAACACCTTTATGACAACGGGATACAATCAACTTATGAAATCGGCAATAAAAACTTCATTTCTGATTGGTTTGATTGTTCCGGAGTAAATTACGGAACCTTTGCAACAGTTGTAACAAGCGGTAGCGCAAGTTTTACAAACACTTTGCGGCTACATGGATGTAAACTATCCAGCAGCTCATACGTTATAGCTTATGTTTTTGACACGGCGGGAACGTTAACGGTTCGGCTCCGGGCGGCTACAATAAGTGGGACTACTTCTACATTTGGAACTGAGGTGACTGCCGTTACATTGGCAGGAGCAAGTTCACAAGTAGTTGTTCGCTATATCTCTGATAATAAAATATTGTTAGCTGTATCAGATAATGCTGCAACGCTTAGGCTCTATACCTATACGGCTTCCGGTAATACATTGACACAAGATGCCACTATTGCAAGCTTTGCGTCATCGCTTAGCTCAATCAGCATTGATTGCGTCGTTTTATCAGCGACACGCGCTGTATGCTTATACACTACTGGCACAACTACCACTGCGAAGGGTGTTACTATAGGATCAGGAACCCTTACTGCTGATGCAGGGACATTAAATGTAAAAACTAGCTATACCGCTGTGTTTAAAGGATTGGGGGTTCTTTCTTCTACCTCTATATTAGCAGCGTATAGTACTGGCGGAGGCACAAATACGCTGCTCGCTAAAGTAATCAGTGACGGAGGAAGCTCGCTTTCTGCCCCAGGCTCAGAGGTGACATTGTGTACCACAGCAACCAGCCCATTAGGTAGTACGCGTGGGAGTTGCCTTGTTAATAATGCTGGAACTAGCGCGACTTTTATATTTCAAGCAAATACTACCGACAAAATCATATCGACCGCAGGATGTACCGTTTCGGGGACAACGATTACCTCTCGCGGGTCTTCAAGCACCTCTAAGCCTGTTAGCCTGGGGCAGCTAAATATAGCAGAGCCATCTAGTGATGTGGCTATTATCGAAGATAATGGGAAATGGGTAACTGGCGTTGGTATCTGTGGTGATGCAACATTAGTAACCCCACGGTTTATAGCTTGCAGGGATTTAGATAGCATTATCGTAGGAGGAAAAACCGTTGCGATAACGGGTGGGGCAACCACTACTGGTGCAGCATACGGTGCGGGGGCGATTTGCCTCACCCCAAATGTAATTGTTTTATACAATACAAATCAAACAATAGCTTATTCGGCAGTTTTAATAAAATAGATTAACTATAGAAAGGAGTATATAAGATGCCATTACCAGCAGGAAGCAATAACATAGGTGATGTTGACGTTGCAAGTATTGCGCCAATTTCAACAGTGTATACGGGAAAGAAAGCCGTAACAACAGCGGGAACAAGGGTAACACTCGCAAGCTCACAAGCTATCACTGCTGGGGTGTATATAAAGGCTTTATCAACCAATACAGGTCTTATTTATGTTGGTGATTCAACAGTAGCAAGCACAAATGGCTTTCAATTATCTGCTAAAGAACAAATTTGGATTCCAATCAGTAATTTAAATACCATCAATATTGATTCTTCTGTCAATGGTGAAGGTGTAACATATTTTGGGTGGTAGTATATGTCAATGAGTATGCTAATGCCTGCGTTATACCTTAGTGCCGTTGTTCCCAATGTTACGATTGATATCCCCACCCGTTCACTTTCATACACCGCCGCATCCTCGCAAAATCTTTTTATGTCGGGCGCTAATTTTGGCACACTGAACAGCAAGAAATGGACGTGTCATATATGGTTCAAACGGTCATCTACGGGTGCTACGCAATATATTGTACATAAGGTGAATGGCGCGGCGACCATCCAGCCTATCAATATATTGTTTTCATCTACGGATAAGATAGATATCCGCATCCGCGATAACGCGCAAACCATCATAGGCCGTTTGGTGACTACCGCCAGCTATAACGATAGCAACTGGCACCAGATGATTGTCTATTGGGATACGGCCAATGCTACGTCTGCGGATAGGTTACATCTTTGGGTGGATGGCGCACGGGTAACATCGTTTACCACCAACACGCAGCCTTCTTTAAGTGCTGATATGTATGACACCACGGCGGCAGACGTGTATATCGGCTCTAATGGTGGTGTTGCGAATTATTTTAATGGCCTCCTTTACCAGCAGGCGTTTTTTGATAATGCGCTGCCTGCGGCGGCAAGCCTAATTAATGGAACGTCACCTGTGAATGTGAAGGGAATATCTGGCCTATACAGCCTCCTTCACACAAATGCTGCCGATGCATTAGAAGATGATTATGTCCTATCTACCAATTGGACGAATACCAACGCAGTAACCAAATCAACTACAGTACCAGCATGACAAGAAAAATACCTGAAAAAGCCATTGAGATTATTAAACATTACGAAGGATGCCGTTTAAAGCCTTACCGCTGCCCTGCGGGGAAGATGACTATAGGCTATGGCCACGTTATCCAACCCGGTGAAGTGTTCAAGGAAATGACCATAGATTATGCAGAAACTTTGCTTGAATGGGATTTGCAGCGTTTTGCCAAAGCGGTGGATGAGGCGGTTAAGGTGCATGTGACAGATAACCAGTTCGGCGCGTTGGTAAGTTTTGCTTATAATATAGGCATTGGCGCGTTTAAAGAAAGTACCCTACTAAAAAAGCTCAATGATGAGAAATACAAAGAGGCCGTTGGCCAGTTTTTGCGGTGGGTTTACGCCAATACCAAAGAGCTTCCCGGCCTGGTGAAGCGCAGGGTGGCTGAGCGCAACCTCTTCTTGTCTGGGATGGAGGAGAAGTAATGGCAATGGATGAGAACACGGTGCGGATTGCGGTTCTTGAAACAAAGATTACAAACTTGGAAACAGCTATCCCGGCTCTGATAAAAGAGATTAAAACACTCACCGAAGCAATGAACAAAGGGAAGGGCGCATTTGCCTTTGCCTTGTTTTCTTCCGGCATAATTGGTGCCGGATTGTCTACATTAATTTCACATTTTTTTAAATAATAACAGGAGTTTATATGAAATATCTATTAGAACGTATGAAAGAAGCAAGCACCTGGCAAGGCCTAGTGATGCTGGTTACCGTGTTTGGCGTACACGCCAGCCCGGAACAGGTAAATGCTATCGCTAGCGTGGGGGCTTGCGTTGCTGGTGCTATCGGAGTTTTTACCAAGCAATAGCAGGTTTTAATAAACTTTGATGTAAAAAGGAGGTAATTTTATGGCTGGTAAGAAAAAAGGCAAAGGTGGCGGCGGTAAGAAGTGCTAGCAACATCCTTTAAATGTGATAATAATATCACAACATGGCCAGCTCCTCTTCATTTCGGTGTACGGGCTGGTTTTTAAATCGTCGGTTGATTTTTATCATAATCAATGCTATATGGGAACTATTCAGCGTTCTTAATGTGTACATATTAAGTAAAATCGAGGGATAGGGGCAACCACGACGGTGTATTCCTAACGTGCAGGCCGGCTAGCGTCCGATGCAGACTAAAGCCCTACGCTGTTTATGGCGTGGTATGGGGGAAACTCCATGCCACGCCCCATAATATCATCTACCATAGGTAAAATGAGTTACCAGGCCGCCACTCAATGGCGGTTCTGGTTTTCTACACACCGGCCAAAGGAAATGAGATGCGTCAGAACATCCTAAATCAAATTTTTCTTTGGGCGGTTGGGATAGGTATAGCTATCTTTCTTGTCATATCGGCCATATATCTTTCTTACCTATGCTTTGATTATCCCATGCTGCGGCATCCTGAGGAGTTAAAATCATTATTAGGCCTCGCGGTTACTTTTCTCATGGGGGCAGTTATTAGCCCATTCCTCAAACAACATGGTGTATCTGAGAGACAATAGCATGGCATTTTTTGCCTCGGATTTTGCTCCAAAGGTAGGTGGATAAAATTATCGTATAATTAATCTTATGGAATATAAACTCATTTTATAAAGATTAAACCTGCTACTGGAATGCCGATAAAAATTATTCCCATTATTGCTTCAATGTATATTATAGGGTCTTTTTCTGGATAACCTAATATTCTCCCAGTGCTATAAATTAACCCCTGTGAAAATAATAACGGTAATAAAAATAATACTTTTGGACTTATAAAGCACAAGAATACATAAACTGGTGCATAATATATACCCCTTAACGTCATTCCCACACCATACCATAGTCTGCTGATGCCAGATGAGTAGTTCATAATTTCCTTCTTTAAGAAAGGGTCAATAATAGCGTCAATCCAGCTAATTTCCTTCTCATACATATTATTAGCACCTGTAAATACAGAAAAATATTTTCCCCATCCAGGCGCACACCATAGAAGAAAACACAGCGAATGTGCCAAGAAAGCAATAGCGCATATTTTCAGGTCTTGACCCCACAATAAGAACAATAAAGCGGTAGCTGCTCCCTGTAAGAAAGAAACGGCAATCTTTGGTAATTTAAGGTAATTTTTATTGTTCCCCCTGGAAAATCCACCGCCACGGCATACGTTAAGCACACCACATATGGCAAGATATGTTATCGCATAGACTATCATCATTGCGCCCATTCCCACCATTGTAAATTATTTCCTTTAGCTCCTGTAGAAGCTGGTTGAACCGGAACCCCACGAACCGATATTGCAACAATAATCTGTGCTACGATTAAAATAATTCCGGCAATCAATACCCAGTTGTACCATTTCATGTTTATCATCCTAAATACTCTTCTTTTTGCAGTTCCTCAAACGTTTGCATCCGCTATATCCCTAAAAACAAACTTCTTAACGTCCTCAATATCCTTTATCGGATAACTTATCCCGTATTCTTCGATACGTCCTTTCCGCACCCCATCCCAATTGCACTCATTCAGGTAGTAGCTGGCTACTTCATCGCCAAGGATAATATCCAATAACGATACCGTATCTGCCTCAATTCCTATATCTATAGCCTGTATATTGGTTGAAGAATCACCTTGGATATTTCTCAATCTTTTATTAATATCATCATATTTTTTCTTTCGCTTATCTATGGTATCCAATAGGGCTATGGATTGTTCTTTCATTACTCTACCTCCCTAGCCATCCACGCCGCCTTGAGCAGGTCTGTGTAGTAGTATTTAGGCATGGGAAATCCTTTTTGAGTATCCATCCCTAAAAGCCTGCCACTCCATATCAGCATCGGAATATTTAACATCTCTCACTTTCATTGTCTGTCCATCCATCGTAAATGATAACTTAGTCACGGTTGTTGGAATTGTTAATTTAATGTAAATCATTTTCTATCCCCAATTCTTCTATCATTGCCTTTTCAAAAGCATCGTAACCAGATGCTAAACCAAGTCTTTGCGTTGGAGTCAATAAATGAAAATAAACCAACCTAAAAGACTCTAATTGTCCCTGCCAATAAAGTTTATCGTTACTTTTGCATGACTTTAGTAAATTTTTACAATTATAAACTTTCGTAAATATTTCTTTGAGCATCATCCCTCTATTTCCTCCCACATTGCCTTAAATGCCTCATTTATCATTTCTCTCTTTATACCACAATAATCTTTCCCATGATAATATCCTGTCTCCTTCTGTAAGGATTCCAACACTTTGTTTACAAAACCCTCTGTCACCTCAAACCGCCTGGCATTGATGTACTGGTTAGCCAATTTATTTAACGATTCTACATTAATTCTGGCTCTATGTGTGGTGCCTTGCCGCTTAGATTCCAGCCAGTTTTCAGTAGAATTTAGGGAAATATTATTGTGAGGATTATTCCATTTCCCGCTATCACCAGTTACATAAGAAAATGGGAAGCACTGTTCAATCAATGTTTCAATCGCTTCAATTTTCAGTGCCATATTTCCCCCTGCATGTACGTTTTTCCTTAAACCATTTTAGCCATCTTCCGGACTGCCATGTTCCTTTGTAGCGTTTTACCAGCTTTTTGAAGCGCATATTTCACACCCGCCTCAACCTCCGCTTCCGTTGGCGTGTAGCCATGGTACTTTCCGTTATCAGGATTTTCTGTTAGATTTTTTGCGTTATCATCTTCTTTCAACTCATTATACATTTCTTTCAATAGCTTAAGGCAATATCCTTCTGGTCCTGTTTCAGGCTTAAAGCCATCCATTCCGATATATACCTCTTTGGCGTGATGAATACGCATAGCTAAATCGTATATACGTTCTCTTTGCATTTCTATCATCAATTCCAGGTAAGGAACTTTCTTTTCAGGAGATGAAATTAATGCAGATACCCGATTATATTTCTCCTCCGTGGTATGCCCATCCCAGGAGCTTCCAACCTTTTTCGTAAGGTGCTGAAAATGGCTCACTTCACTATCGTGTATGTGCCAGGATACTTGCCCTGTTGGAAGCTCTATGAAAATGATATTACGCCAGTCGTTATCCCAGGATGTATCTTCCTCAGAATGCCATTCCATCCATGATGGGAACAGCTTACTTAAGGCCGCCACAAGCTGGTTGCGTTCGGAGTATGCGCCGTCTTTTTGCACTTCCAACTCCCGTATCCGGGAGTGCTGTTCGGCGATGAGTTGTGCTATATCGTTCAATATCCTAAATGGATTCTTTTTGAACTGCTCGCATAGCCAAGTATCACCACTCCCTATTTCCTTGCAGGTGCAAGGTAAAGATTTAACCCGTTCCTCAAGCGTCTTGTTCATTTCTTTTCTCCTGTTTTTTTATGCATTCCTGATAATAATTAACTGCTTCATCCATTATTTTTACGATAGGTTGATTATCAAAAAGTTCTGAATTCTCATCTTCTAGCTCTTTAACTCTATCGCTTTGTTCATTTATAATTTTCACCAACTCATCAATCAGCAATACCACCTCCGGCCTTGCGTCCTGGAACTCCTCGCGTATTGCATCTATTCGGGTTTGGATGTTAGTCATTTGTTCCTCTATAAGCTTTTAATGGGTCAACATAATCATCATATCTAGCATTCCATGACGTTTTACAATTAGAGCATTTATAATCCGTTTTCCCACCTAATCCGTGATTATGCCCCATATATTCCCTAGGTATATCTTCACGTTCATAAACACCAAGTATATCATTGCACCCATCACATTTAATTTTGTAACGATAATTTCCTAAATATTCTTCAGTCATCCACCACCTCCCCCACGTTCTTTTTAATCACTTCAAATTCACGCACCCAAAGCACATCCCCAGGTTGTCAGAATGAGCATATAACATCATGAGCTGTCATACCTTCAATAAATAAGAATTTTCCAATACGGGTATTATCTGTACTTGCAGCAATATATCCGGCACTTTCCCCTACTGGCTGCGGCTTAATAACCACCCTATGCTGCGTATTCCTGCCCTCAAGCAACGCCTGCACATCGTGGTGTTTTAGGTTGATGGGTTTTATTTTCATTTTCAATATCACTTACTAAATCTTTTTCACATAGCTTAACAACCAACTCAAATTGTTCGAGTATGTTTTTCATCCAGTCATTATAATATTTCACCGGATTTAATTCATTTCGTGCATCAATTGCTGCTGATTGGGACAACACATTAAAGAAGGAAACGGCTAATATTTCAAGATTTATTCCATCTTCCTTTTTCTGAAATTCATCCATAGCATTGGTAAGAAAATCGTGGTATTTTGAGCATTCTTCTATGAAGAATTCTTCATTTTCAATCATAATTATCCCCTAATCTTTATACGGCATCCAAACAGTCCGCTCTTTGGTTCGTTCTTCTTTCTTCTCCGGTTCCGTATCCCTGCCGAACCACCTATGACCTGACTCCCGCATCAGATTCCTTGCCTCCATCATTGGCATCTCAAGTATTTCGTGTAATGTTTTGCCATTTATGAGTTCTGCAGTCATGACCTCCTCCCTGTTTTATACTTCTTTTCCATCCACCTCACTCCCACTACCAATCCAAGCGTGAATGAGATGGCGACGATATTAAGTATCAATAAAATTAAAACTATGTTCATGCTCTACGCCTCTGCCAGAATCCTTACCAACACACTAACCGCATCCTGGTAAATAGGATTTTTGATACGTATAAAGTTACGCGCCACCTCAATACACATCCTTTGATGGTGTGTAGGCACTTTAGTAGGCTGTTCTGGTATTTCTTCAAAGAAATAACTGACGGGTTTTCCCAAAGCATCCGCAATTGCCGCTAACCTTCCTGCGGAGATACGGTTAATCCCCTTCTCATATTTTTGTGCTTGCTGTTGGGTAACTCCTATAATTTCAGCCATTTCTTCCCGGGAAATTCCTGAAACAATCCGCAACTCCTGAATCTTATTTCCAACCATTTTATTAATATATTCGTATTTATCAGGTAATGCCCTAGCCATTTTCTTTCTCCTAAAACCCTACTGAATCAATTGCTTCTATTATTCGCGTATAAGCGCCTTTGTTATCCCGTGACATGTTCTTTAGCTGGCTTTCATACATCTTTATCAGCTTGTTTTTCCATGCTACGGATTTTCCATTTACTATCACGATAACTTCATCAGCGAAATGTTCCCAATTTGCAGTTCCATCATCATTAAGACCTATCTTTATCTGTGGGACGGGTAGCTCTTTTTCTGGTTCCACATCTTTCACAATGTGAGTATTTAAGGAGGATGATTCGGAAACTACAGGTTCAGTAGTCAGCTCACCCGTATCCGTGTCTATGTCCAGGAACTCTTTGTTGAGGTCTGTGGCGGTGGAAGTTGGGTTTGATGGGGTGACGTCGCGCATTCCTGTATCCTGCACTTCCTCCATTGTTTGCATTCCCATAGTAAGCTCTGGAGAGTATATCCGCGCAAAGAAAGAGGCCGCACGGTAGCGCAACATCTGCTCTGGCATAGTTTTCCACTTGCTACCATTTTTGGTGTACCATCCTTCCTGAATAGCCATCTCCAAGGAAACTTCAGAAGATTCTAATCGTTCCCCCGTTTCCTTCTCAATTGCCCAGGCTACACAGGTAATATTGGTGATTTTTGTCCCATTAATATCACGCGCCTTATCATCCTTTGTAATGACAAACCGCAATGGGGAGTAACGCCCACAGGAGTTGATTGTGGCAATAAGAAACTGCGCAGACCATGATGGCCTACCATGGATAATATGCAAGTTCTGCATAATAAGCAGTGGCGAGGCCTTGAGACGCTGCGCCGCTTCCAGGGCAATAAGACAGTTCGGCATGTTACCCTGATATTCTTTCGGAACCAGATTGGCTTTGCTTAATGCTGTAGCCATACGTTGCCCGTTTTCAAAAGCTAAGGCATTTTGAAAAACAAATGTATCGACACTTGTGTTTTGTTTTTCAATGGTGGGTAAATTACCGTTCATACATAACTCCTTTCTTCCATATTTTCAAAACGCTCTTTCATAAACCAAACAGGCAACCTAATTTCCTGTATTTTCTCCGGATAAGCACCCCATTCACCGCTCTGCAAGCGTTCCGTTATCTCCCTGTAAGCAAAGTCACATTCCTGAGCGCCAAGCTCTAATGATTCCACATCAAGTGAGTATATTCCAATAGCTTCAGGTAAACTCTTCTCTTGCACTATCAGAACTGCCCCGCGCGGCCTTTCGCCATATGCGACTTCAGCCGCTTCCATGTACCACGCCATTTGACGGTAATAGCCATAATTAGCCAGCGAACGGGAGAATCCCTTCATACTACCGTCTTCAGTGGTTTTGTAATCAATCAGCAATCCAGAGCGCAGGTAATCAAGCTTTGCTTTGCACGGTATCCCATATTCATCCCTATTCCACCGTACGGGATGTTCGCTGCATCCATTTCCAAGGAGTTTAGCCACTGCCTTGTTGGCAAACATCGCATCCCGCATTTTTGTGGCATCCACATATTGTGATGGTGTTACAATCATTTTATTACTTGTGTTGCTTTGGAACGTTTCCCAATCAATTTTCCCCTGTTTGGTGCGGCGGTCTAATTCCGGTGCAACGGCAAACTCACTTTCAAACGCTTCCGGCTGCAACACCAGGCAATGCGCCAGGCTACCCATAACCATTGCAGTAGTTGGCTCGCTTCGCTCCCGTGCCGGATTAAAAGGTGATTTCACCCAGTAATGCAGCGGTGAGCGATAAAACGCATTGATGCCACTGGCGTTAAGGGCTGGTATATCATGGTAATTCATCTCTACCCCCTACCCTGCCTAATGTTAAATTGATGTTCCGCATCCAAAATAGTCTGCATCATTCCTCTCATGGCAAAACGGAACTCTTTTTCATCATCCTTGTTTAGCATTCCCATCAACTGGGTAGCCAGCTTGTCGGTTATCTCATTAACCATCAACTCAAACTCTGTTTTACGCTGCTTTTCTACGTAGTGTTTTTTAAAGGATATTATGCTCATAAATTCCTCACATTTTACTTCAAATCTTATATACAATAGATTGATAAATGTCAAATTAATTCAATTAAAAATACTGTATTTTCTAATCATCATCATCAACATCTGGCATAAATGCCAACTCATAAAGAATTCCCATTAGGATAAGGTCAGCCCATCCTTGAGGGTTTTGCGAAATCATCATCAACATACGATTTATTTCACCTCCTTTAGTTATCCAATGCTATGTATATCCCCTTCCCTGGCCGTTCCCGCATCGCCACATGCTCCGTCCACATTGCCGCATAGAAAATAGTGCATATAACAAGTGCAGAAATCAGGTCTACGGCAAAGCGTAGCTTCTTTTTTGTTTTCTTAGTCATTTTCACCCTCCACGATTTCCCACATGGTTTCTAAAGCAGACTGGAACAATTGCTCTGCTCCATAGTTTTTTGCTGGTAATTTCTCATATACCTTGGTTACAAAATTTTGATTAACCTCAAAATTCCTGGCTTTACCATATCGTTCCACAATTTTTTTAGTGGCATTAAGCCCATCTATTTCCTTTTCCAATTCATTTTTTAATTGTTTAATCATTACCGCCTCCCACTTTCCCAGGAATTGCCGAAAGCATAGCGCTTGTCACTAAATGGCTTCCTTCTTCGGACAGGAACCACCGCTCAAATTCCATGGGGGCATTTGGAACCCTTTGAACACCTAGGTGTAAACATGCGGTGTAATACCTACGCATTGCTACGCCCTGCCCTATTGCTTTATTTGCTTCATCTACTGTCATATTCCCCTCCATTCCTATGTTACAAAACACACGCTATATTTTTTCCAAGCAGGTAATTCACCACCGCTGGAATCAATTCCTCCACCGTTCCCGCCCGGAAGTCATAATGGTCTACCAATATCTTCACCCTGATTTTCATCTCGCCCCCCTCCCCTACATGACTGCATGGTAATAATCTTCCCGTACTTGCGCTTGGTATGCTTGACATTCCTCGTAATCCTCTCTTTCTTGTTTCTCCTCATCATCACGCTCTTCCTGGGTTTTTAGCAGATTCACACACGCATCATAGAAATAAGCGGTTAGGTTAACCTGGGTTTCTTCTGCGGCTGCAACCAACGTGTATAGGCGCTCAAGAACCTCATCATCCAACACATTAGACCCTATATATTCCGCCATATCTTTTTCAATCATCTCTGCTACGTGGCGAACCTCTTCCTTAAGGCGAACCTCAAACTTACGCACTGCGGTTATCTGGTCGTCTAAGTGCGGCTTCTTCTTGGTAATAATCTGTGCGTTGTCGTTCATATTATCTCCTGCGGTTAAAATGTGATAATACAAGATAAATAAATATGATTTAAACGTATCATTTTATTATAATAAAGTCAATATTATTTTTCATAAAAATGTAGTTTAATTTTCATTTTTCAAATAACAATATGTAATATAATAATTATATTTTATTGATGTTACGCAACGTATTTTGTATTTGCCAAAATCGTCTTCATAAGTTATGCTCTAATCATCGTTTCAATGAATTTATCAAAATCAGGAATTTACATAAATATGGGGAAATCTATTTTTGACCAAATTGACACAAGTGAAGAGTGGAAAAGGACAAAGAAGGCTATAAAGATAAGCGGATTTAGCGTTAATGCCGTATGCAAGGCTGCAAAAGTAAGCCCATCCACTACATTTGCTTGGGACAAAGGAACCGCCCATCCATCGGCAGAAAAGGTCAATCAGATAAAATCTGGTCTGGCTAAATTATTGGAAGAGAGAAAGAAAAAATGGGATGAGATAAAGTAATATCAACAACAAGGAGTGGAATTTATGAAGAAAATTTTATTAACGGCAATGATTATTTTTGCTGCTGCTAATGCGAGCGCAGGACAGAAGGTTAAGGGGTATATCAAAAATAATGGTACTTACGTTGCTCCATCGTACCGTTCCAATCAAAACGACACCAAGATTGATAACTACTCCACTCAGGGAAATTATAACCCGTATAGCGGTAAATCTGGAACGGTAAATCCATATAATAATTATAAAAAATAATATGATATGAGTGATTATTCTTGTTTTGATGATTTTGAGGATGAATGTTCTTTGGAAGATGTTAAGGATGAGATTTCTTATTTAAGAACAGATATAGACTCCGTAAAGGGATATATTTATCAAAATTGCGTTAATACAGCTTATTGCTCTGGAAAGCTTGCCAATATTCAATTGGCTTTATGGATTATTGTTATAATATTTACATTAAAGTTATTCTTTTAGTAATTAGGTATTTATGAGATTATTTATAATTTTAATAACATTAACCATAAGTGGGTGCGCTTTATATGACCAATACGCACAGGATAGAATTGAAGAAAAAGCACGTATTGAAAAGGAATATGAAGCGCAATCAGAAGAGATGGAGAAGAAAAATCAAATAGAAAGAGAGCAACAAGCAAACTATATAGCTTCTAAGGCAGTCGTGGAATGCTTAAAGAGCGGGTTCAAAAAAAATACACCAGAATTTAACCAATGCACGTATGTTTCTATCACCGATGCGGTAAATGAGATAAATAACAAAAAAAATATTCTTGCACTTCAAGAAAAACAGCAGGAAGAAAATAGAAAACAGCAATTTTTCCAGAATTATCTGGGAGCAATGGCGGTATATAAGCAAAATAATATCAGTTGTACTAGGTACGGCAATACTACAAACTGTTATTAAAACATAAAAAAGCCCCCGCGCGAACGGGGGCTAAAATCAAACTGAATAACGAATGTTGAGAAACGTTATGTCCAACAAATCCACGTCCAAGGAGGAAATGTCTTGAGTCTTAATATCAAATCACCTTACCAAGCGCAAGTAAAAAATGGAGAAAATATTTTATTTCTCCACGTAAAATATTTTGCTGCTTGCCAGAATTATCCACGCCGTGATACTCTGTTAATAATTTGCTCCAAAATGGGACATTTTATTGTGGATAACTCAGTTAAAACCTATACTGCCCTTTCCCTACCCTCTTCGCTCGTCAGGTTAATGTCACGTGGTAAAATACCTTGGAAAGCTACGGTAAAACCAGAAGAAAGAATATCCATAGAATTTGCAGATGCCCTGCGGGGATACACACTTACAGGGGAGCTAAGTGCGGTTTGGCACCATAACCCAAATGAAGGTAAGCGCCACCCCATCACGGGGATTATTATGCGGGCAATGGGCATGTTGCCAGGCGTAGCGGACTACACCTTCACCTGGCTGGGAGGAAGTGGGCATATCGAGCTTAAAACCGGCAAAAATACGCAATCAGATTACCAAAAGGATTATGAACAATGGTGCGCGGCGCAAGGGGTACATTATGAGATTTGCCGGACACCAACAGAAGGATTTGACGTACTAAAAAACTGGGGTGTTTTGGATAAATCCACCACGTATAAGGATTTAACCTAACCCCCCTGCCCTGCTGGGCATTATAAAATGCTTTTATTAACAAAAAGTTAGTGGATACTCCGTAATATTAATTATAAAATCGTTAATTGTTAACTATTTTATGGAGTATCCCCTAGTGCAACGCTAGAGGAAGAGAATGAAAGGACGTTTTACACTAAGCAGAGACATATTTTCCCACCCAATCTGGAAATCTGAATCAATAAACCGCGCTCAAGCATGGATTGAGCTTATCGGGCTCGCTAACCACGAACGTGGATTTATTATCAGCAATGGACAAAAAATTGTCATCGAAAGAGGGCAATGTGGACTGTCAAAATTAGACTATGCAAAACGTTGGCGTTGGAGCCGTGGAAAAGTAGACCGTTTCATTTCCATGCTCGAATCCGAGCGTATGATAATCGTAAAACAGTACAACGGACAGGGCAACGGAAATACCATCATAACCATTTGTAATTATGATGAATATCAATTTAAAAAAAATGAAGACAGGACAACGGATAGGACATCAAACGGGCATCAGATAGGACATCAAACGGGCAACGGACAGGACACTAACAATAATGAAAATAATGAACAAGACGGGGAGGCGCGCGCGCGCGTATATACGCGCGAGACGGCCTCAGTCCCCCCTAAAAATGAAAATGAAATTTTGAAGAAAGAAAACCCACCACCTAAACCACCAAAAATATCAGGAATCGTGGCTGTAAACCTCCTAAAACGGAAAGAAAAGGGGGATAAATTAAGCGAATCAGAACAGAAAATTGTCAACAGCTACCTGAAATCAAATGGCATCCAGGAGCCTGAAAAGCCCCATGAAATCGCTTATTCCAGGGACGACCATGCAAAACAGTTGATTTTCCAGAGGGACAAGTTGGGAAGGGGGTATCTGCTTTCTAAAAACGACCTGGAAATCATCGAAGAATACGAAGAAAAAAAAAGAAATAACATAAACTTAACAGGAGTTATACACTATGAAAACCAATCAATGCAACTTTTGCAAAGGGCAGTTTGAAGCCCTGGCCTACAACGACCATTTTTGTAGCGTTCCCTGCCTCAGGGGGCATCAACAGAACCTTGAGCGCAAGAGCCATGCTATCCACCTAAGGGATGGGGTGAAGATGCCAATGTCCAGGCGTTTTATCGGATTATTGGCGGAAAAAATGTTAGGGCATGGGAGGGTGTTTGATGGCGGAGCGTAACCAGTATTTTAATGACCATAACGATGATTTTTCCACCATGGAGGATGCTGAAATATCAGCCAAGGAAGGTATCCTTGAAGCGATTAAGGAACTTTTTGAGGGTAATTTTGAGCGAAGGATAGCGAGGATGGAACAATGAGAGAAGTAAGAGCAAGTGACGTATTTGGAAATCCTGGGTACTGGATGAAGAAAATACTCGCAGAGCGGGGGGAATACGAAACGGAAGACGAAACGGAAATGGATGATTTTTTGGAAACAAACTGGGTAAAAAATGAGGGGAAAAATGAACAATAACGAAAATGAAATACCTGTTAACCTTCCTTCCGGTGAAGAGGGGAAAAACGTAAAAAAAACAACAGAACGGACAAAGGTATCAGGATATGAGGAAATTGATCCACGGAAAGTACCGATAACACCGGATGATGTGGGTAAAGTGGTATTGGTTTGCGGTGAAGGATTTAGGCAGATTCTCCATACGTTCAACGGGGATAACTTGCTTCCAATCAACGGTATATGGAGCGTTAATGGAGAAAGTCACTCAGGTTCAAAAAACAAGGTGGATGTTGATTTTTATTATCGGGTTGATGGGGCTTGCAATGACTGAAGAACTAAAACCATGCCCGTTTTGTGGGGGAGAAAAAGTAACTCTAAAATCGGATAAAGAGGGATATACACATTTCTGTTGTTGCGATTATTGCGGAGCAGAAGGAAGCACAAAATGGTATAAAGAATTATCAATTAAATGTTGGAATACCCGCGCCAACTGTCAAGAAAAAATTGACAGTTCAAGTGGTCACAAAACGTCACCGGTTGCAGAGAAAAAACTCATAGACCCAAGGGAGCATCCACTCACGAAGGAGATGGTGGGAAAGGTGGCGCTGGTGGATGGCAATGGAAACCACAAACTACTCGATTGGTGGAAGGAAAATACATTAGAAAATGTACGCGGTGAGTATACGGATAAAGGTAGATACCAGGAATCTTGTGAAAGTGAGGATGATATTAAATACTATTACTGGATTTAACGCTGATATAACACTGATATAACACTGATACCTTGGTAATCGCAATTATAATGACAAAATCTAACCTTCTCCACCTCTCCAAATCCATCTATTACGAACGCTATATTGAGCGTGCAGCTATCAAGGAGTATGACGCGGGAATGGGAAGGGAACAGGCCGAGAAAGAAGCCATGGACGAAACAGCGAAGGAATTTTCAGCAATAGGGTATGGAGCCACTGAGGAAATATTTAGGGCGGTGGTATTTGCAATGGGGTTAAGTTAAATAAATATATCAAAATATCACTGTAATTTATTGATAATATATAATATTTTCTGTACAATTTTAATACAAAACGTACCAATAGGATACAAAGCATGAAAGAGCCAGCCGTAACAAAACAAGGAGATTTTGGAACAAAGGTTAGGCTTGAGCGGGGTGAGGTTGAATTAAGCACCGACCATAGCGGGATGCAAAGGGCTAGGGTAAAGTCCTCAAGCTACGTTGAAGAAATCAGAAACAAAAAATACATTGATGAAACCCAATACCAGGCCGCTATGCAGCTTTATCAGGATTGGTATGTTGGGGTATGTACCAGGGATAATATTCCAGTAATGAAATATGACGTGATGCCCTCAAAGAATAACGGGGGAAGGAAAGAATCCGAATACACAGACCGCCAGATGAAACACTGGAAGGAGTACCATGCTGCCATGAAGTCGCTGGAGTCAATTGGTAAGCATATCGTTGACGGTGTTTGCTGCCACAATTACACGCTTGCGGAGATTGAGCGTAAGCTATCATTGCCAAAAAGGTTTGGTATGGCTAGGCTAAAGGAGTCCCTCAACACGTTGGCGGTATTTTATGGCCTAATAAGTAATAAACAGAATCAATTTACACTTGACTCAGAGGGACACCTGAACGTATAATAACATTTAACATCAGATAATTGTAAAAAGAACTTAAAGTAATACATAATCACTAAAGCCGCTCGCCACCCCCCGGGCGGTTTTTTTATGCGCGAAAGGAACAATATCACGCATGACGCTAACCGTTAAGCAAGAAAATTTTTGCCAGAAATACCTAGAGATTGGCAATGCTGCGGAAGCATACCGCATAAGCTATGAAACTGGCAGCACTAACGCCAAGGCTATAGCAAGTAATGCGAATAAGGTATTAAACATCCCACAAGTGGTTGCTAGGATTAAAGAACTCAAGGAAGAACATAAGCAAAGGCATAACGTGAGTATAGACTCGCTAACAGAAGAGCTTGAGCAAGCAAGGGGTCTCGCGTTGCAAACAGAGCAGCCATCTGCTGCTGTATCGGCCACGATGGGTAAAGCAAAATTGCACGGGCTTATGATTGATAAGCAGGAAATATCAGGAAAAGATGGTGGACCTATTGACTATAGGGATGTGAGTGAAGAAGAAATCGAACGCCGCATCATTGAGCTATCTTACAAGGGAAGAAAAGGCTGAGCTACTCGCTCTGCTAGAAGAAAGACGCCGCCGTGACGCGGTGAAAGACCTGGTAAGTTACACGAAGTATATCGTGGTTCCCGGTGCGCCAGTGAGCGACATTGAGGATTGCGAACAGTTTTACCCTGACAATGTTATCCCGGCTGAACACCATATCTTGCTACTGAATACCCTTCATAGGGTGGCGAAAGGAGATATTAAACGCCTAATGATATTCATGCCGCCTGGAAGTGCAAAAAGTACCTATGCCAGCGTTGTTTTTCCCACCTGGCAGATGGGGGTTAAGCCAGGGTTTAACCTTATACATACTACTTACGGCAGCGACCTGGCCAAGAAGTTTGGCCGGAAATGCAGAGCTATCTGCAAGAGTAAAGAATACCAGGAGCTATTTCGCACCAAACTACAAGAAGGTAATACCGCAGCCGATGACTGGAGCCTTGAAAATGGCTCCACGTACATGTGCGGTGGAGTGCTTTCTGGCGTTACCGGAAACCGGGCGGACGGGCTTATCGTAGACGATCCGTTAAAGGGACGCGAAGAAGCAGATAGTGAGACAATACGAAGCAAAGTGTGGGAAGAGTATAAAAGCTCTCTCAGGACGCGCCTTAAGCCGAATGGCTGGCAGATTATTATCCAAACTCGCTGGCACGAAGAAGACCTATCTGGTCATTTATTGCCAGAAGGATATAACGGTGAATCTGGGTGGGTTAAAAGCCCCGATGGCGAAGATTGGTATGTCCTTTGCCTACAAGCACAGGCAGAACGTAATGACGACCCGCTAGGCCGCAAGCCTGGGGAATGGTTATGGACAGACTGGTTCACTCCGGAATTTTGGGAGAATGAAAAGCGCGTACAAGGGGCGCGTAACTGGGCTTCCTTGTACCAACAGCGCCCAAGTCCAGAGGATGGTGATTACTTCAGGCGCGAATGGATACGCTGGTATGATGTGCTTCCGGCGCGTTCTACGCTCAGAACCTACGGCGCAAGCGATTATGCCGTAACAGCCGGGGGAGGTGACTATACAGTCCACGGCGTTATAGGGCTAGACCCTAACGACGACATTTATCTCATGGATTGGTGGAGGGAACAAACCTCTTCCGATGTGTGGATTGAGGTGTTTATTGACCTCATGAGGAAACATAACCCGCTTATGTGGGGGGAAGAGTCCGGGCAGATACGCAGTAGCCTTGACCCTATCATCACCAAACGCATGAATGAGCGCAAAACCTATTGCTACCGCAACCAGTTTCCAAGTGCAGCAGATAAGGCTGTAAGAGCGCAAGCTATCCGGGCAAGGATGGCTATGGGAAAGGTATATTTCCCTAAAGGCGCACCCTGGGCGGAAGCACTGGTAAGCGAGCTTATGATGTTCCCAAACGGGAAGAATGATGACCAGGTGGACGTGTTAAGCCTCATCGGGCGGATGCTGGATGCAATGTTGGCGGGTAATAAGCCAAAGGCAGAGAAAAAGATACCCGTCACCACCATGCCAACGCTCAAAAAACTCACTGACCAAATGGACAGAGACAACAGAAACAAGAGGTACTAACCACTAATGGCTGCACAAATCGAATCCCGCAAAGAGGTTGAGAAGGCCAAAGGGGGAAGTGCGCGTTATTGGGAGCTTGAATTCCAGGCGGCAGAAGCAGCAGAAAAAGAATACCGCGATAAATTTTGCAAATTAGAGAGCAAATACCGGGTGGAAGATGGTAACGATTTCAACGTGTTCTTTGCCAACGTTGAGACAATGAAGCCTATTATTTACAGCAGGAAACCTAAGCCTGACGTGCGGCCTAAGCTTAAAAGCGTCAAAGACCCGTTAAGCCGCCAGACCTCCATCATGCTGGAAACGGCGCTTGATTACAGTTGCGGTGATTATGATTTTGACGAGTGCATGGAAGCAGTGCGTGATGACCGCTTGATTGGTGGGCGTGGCGTGGCGCGTGTGCTGTATGAGTCTACCGTTACTGAGAGGGAAGAGCAGGTTGCTATAACCGACCCATTTACTGGGGCAGTATCATATACCACAAAAACCACAGAAGAAATTACAGAGCAAACGCTGGAAATAGTCTATGTTCACCGTGATGACTATATGCAGTCCCCCGCCAAGAAATGGCGCGATGTACGTTGGGTGGCGTTTCGTCACACCCCCACGCGGGAAGAGGCCGTAAAAGAATTCGGTGATATAGCTTATCGTATCCCGCTTAACTACCAGGTGCTTGACCAAGAGACGCGGAAAGAAGCTGGAAGCAGCGAAGTATTCAAAAGGGCAGAAATATGGGAAATCTGGGATAAACAGAGCCTAAAGCGCATATGGTTCGTTAAAGGATTCCCCGAGCTTCTGGATGAAGAAGAAGACCCTTATGGGTTGGAGCAGTTTTTCCCTAGCGTTAAACCCCTTCTGGGCATTACCACCAACGGAACTATGGTTCCTGTGCCGGATTATGACGAGTACCGGAAGCAGGCTATTGTTGTCGAGGAAACCACCTCAAAGATTGATTCCTTAACAGAGCAGCTACAGGTTAAAGGCCTGTATAGCATGGTTTCTGAAGAAATTGAGAAGCTAATAAACCAGACTACAGATAGGTTTATCCCTGTTCTCAATATTGACCCAAACGCTAAGCTGGCTGACCAGATTGTTTTCTGGCCGATTGAGAAAATAGCGGAGGTAATCGTTGCGCTGTACCAGGCGCGTGAGCAGGCGTTGCAGGTGATTTACCAAATCACGGGGCTTTCTGACATCATACGCGGCGCGAGTGACCCGAACGAAACCGCTAAAGCTCAAGAACTTAAAGGGAACTATGCAAACACCAGGTTAAATAACCTACAAAAGCCAATGCAGGTGTTTGTAAGGGGATTGTTGCGCCTGAAGGCGGAGATTATCGCCGAACACTTTACGCCGGAAAAACTGGCGGAAATGACCAATATGCCATTAGAAAGCCAGCAGGATCCGCAAACGGGGCAGGTGGTTATCGGTGTTTTGGATATGGTGCGCTTGTTACGTGATGAGAAGTTACGCAAATACCGCATTGATATTGAAACAGATTCCATGGTGCAGGCTGATGAAGACGCCGATAAACAACGGCGTATTGAGTTTATGACGGCCGTTACTGAGATGATTGGACAACTTGCGCCAATGGTACAGGCTGGGATGATTAGCTTGGATGTTGCCAAACAGATGGTTTCATTTGGTGCGAAAGGGTTCAAAGTAGGCCGCGAGCTAGAGGATGCGCTAGAAAGCCTAGGCGACCCGGCAGAGCAAAAACAACAGCAACCACAGCCACCAAGCCCGGAAGAAATAGCCGCGCAGGCAGAAGCCCAGAAATTGCAGCTTGAAGCGAAAAAGCATGAAGAAGAAATGCAGCTTAAAGCCGCCCAGGCACAGCAAGAAGCCCAATTAGACGCAGAAAAGTTAAAGCAGCAAGAGCAATTAGATATTGCCAAACTGCAAATGCAGGAACGCTTGGAAATGATAAAGCTCCAGCACGAAATGGCTTTGCAGGAACAGAAGCTTAATAACGAACTTGAGCTTGCGAAGTACAAAATAGAGTTGGAAGCGCAAGTTAGGCAGAATGTGGGAATGAGTAGGAGTGAGAGCAATGCCAACGCCTAGTGGCCGTGAGTCTTTAATGGATGCCATACTAGCGGGACAGCAGCCAAGTAATTTTTTGGTTACTAAACCCTGCACGGATTGGATAGGGGACGGTACGGTAAGCCCGGTTGATGGCAAGGTTTACCGCACCAAAGAGGATTACCTTGGACACCTGAAACAAAACGGCATGCACATCGTGGAGGATTCACCGGAAAAAAGCCGGGAAAAGCGGGAAAAGAAAACAAACGCACAAAAACAAGAATACCAAACCGCCCTTAAAGACCAGAAAGAATTCTTAGAAGGCCGCATTATTTAGCGGCTTCTTTTTTAACTAGTGAACGAGGAATACCATGAACGAAGAATTGAATAATTCTGCGAATAATGACGCACGTCCTATTGACCCCTTAGATGCTGCAATTGATGCCGCCATGGGGGTATCAGAAGAATCACCTGAAAAAGAAGAGGTGAAGCAGGAAGAGGCGGTGGAGGATGCCGCTGGGAAAGATGAAAGCTACAGCGAAGAAGATGCCGGAGAAGAAGACGAATTAGGCGCGCCAGAAACAGAAACCAAAGAAGAAAACACTGCCACTGCACCGGAACACTGGCCAGCGGAAGACAAAGCCCTCCTAGAAAATATCAAGGATGAGGAAGCCAGGAAGCTGGTAATGCAGATAGATAAGCGGTTGCAAGCAGCGCACACGCGCCGGAGCCAGGAATTATCTGAACAGGTGAAAGTATCTGAGTCATTAAAAGACGTTTTTAAGCCGTATCAAGAAGACTTGAAGCAGGCGGGGTTGAATGAAGTAACCGCTGTACCTGCGCTTATCAACGAATATTTAACTACCAAGCAATTTATCGGTAGTTTGCAACAGAATCCCAAGGAAGTCATTGCGGGTTTGGCTAAACAATATGGGGTTAGCCTGGACGGCCTGAATGATGGGGATGACTACAAAGACCCATATGTTGTGCAGTTGGAGCAGAAGATTGCTCAATTGGAAGGCGCGGTAGGACAAGTATCCAATAGCTTCCAGCAACAACACCAACAGCAATATCAAAATGAAATCAATGCCTTTTCCCAGGCAAAAAATACGGATGGCTCACCGAAGCATCCACATTTTGAGCGGGTAAGGACGGCGATGGCAAGCTTCATGACAACCAACCAAGGCGAAACGCTGAGTACGGCCTACGAGAAAGCTGTGCGGGCAGACCCGGAACTATACCAGGAGATTGTGGCACGTGAAGTGCAGCAAAAGCTTCAGGAGCAGGAAAGGGAACGTATCCGCAAGGCAGACCTTGAGAAAGCGAAGAAAGCGAAACGTAGCCTGAATAGTCATGGGAGTTCAACCAGAGCACCAAATAAAGTCAATAGCTTAGATGACGCATTTAATGCCGCAGCTGAAAAGTACGGCCTGTAGCGTCTTTTTCATAAAAAATTAGGAGTTTAATATGACAGCACCCAATATTGGGGAAATTGCTGCTACTACCATTGAAAATTACAGTGGTAAGATGGCAGATAACATTTCTACCCACAACCCTTTGCTGAACGAAGTGTTCATGCGGGGCAATATCACACCAGCCACGGGCGGCACAAAAATCCGCCAAGAGCTGATGTATGCAGAAAACGGTACGTTCAAATGGTATTCAGGTCTAGAGACGCTGGATGTTTCAGGTTCTGATGTCCTTGATGCTGCGGATTTTGACTGGAAACAGGCAAATAACAACGTGGTAATTTCTGGCCTTGATGAAATCAAGAACAGCGGCAAGGAAGCTATCCATAATATTGTCAAAAGCAGAATTAAGGTAGCTGAAATTACTGCAAAGAACCAGATTGCCGCTTCTGTACTTTCAGATGGTACGGGTTCAGACGGTAAGGAAATTGGTGGTCTTCAACTGCTTATTGCGGATGACCCTACCTCTGGTTCGGTTGGTGGCATTTCCCGTGTGTCTAACACATGGTGGAGGAACCAGGTATTTGATTACTCTTCAGAAGGCGGCGGTAATGCCAGTGCCAGTAACATCCAGGCGGGTATGAATATCCTATGGCGGCGTTGCGAGCGTAATGCAGACCAGCCGGATATTATCCTTATGGATGATTTGTATTATGGTTATTACGAGACATCATTACAGACCATCCACCGTATCACCACAGATACAAGCGCGGATGCTGGCTTTACATCTTTGATGTATAAGGGAAAAAAAGTCTATTACGACTCCAACTCCCCTGCAAACCACATGTACATGATTAACCTTGATTACCTGTATTTCCGTCCACATCCAAAACGGAATTTCAGCATGATGAAGGAAAAAAATTCAATCAACCAAGATGCTTATGTGATTCCTTTGTTCTGGGCAGGCAATCTGACCCTGGCCAATGCGTCATTGCAGGGTGTTGGTAAAAACTAAGGAGGATACAACCATGACGGATTTAATTGGTATTAAGCTTACAGATGTTAGCTCTACCCCACAGTTTACACCGGGTACTAAGTACCAAGACCCTGATACAGGTAAGGTATATAAGTACGTACAGTATGACACGGGGGCAGGAAGTGTGGCTGCGGTTGTTGGACAGGTGGCATATTACTACCTGGCTAGCGGCTATAATAACAACAAGGTCACCAGTGACTTAAGCGATTCTGTCAACCTTGGAGCGGGGGTGTTGCTGTCTGCACCAACGGATGGGCAGTATTGCTGGATCCAGATACGCGGGGCAGCAACGCTATCTATTGCACTGACGGCGGGTGCTGATGGTAACGCGCTTACTGCGGCGGGAGCAACAGACGGTACGCTTGATGTATCGGCTGCGGTTACTGATGCAGTTGTTGCCTTTGCGGATGATATTTCTGAAAAGGAAATTGTCTGTTTCTTCCCTGAATAAAGGGTTTAGGGTGGGGTTAAAATCCCACCCTTTTTTCACTAAAACCATAGGAATATTATGACCGAGAAGCGATTTTTTAGGGCGATTGAAAGCCCCAATGTAGAAGCCCAT
>ERZ724522.295-NODE-295-length-34193-cov-13.101588_pt1 | contig 34193 bp, 49 predicted proteins | sample MGYA00376055_ERZ724522 | MGnify/ENA primary metagenome ERZ724522 (study PRJEB28724, sample SAMN07190884) | wastewater metagenome | isolation source: effluent of sewage treatment plant in Hong Hong | place: Hong Kong | collected 2016-03-17 ...
AAATAGTGCCAGCTCATTCAAGTGTTCCTCGTGGATGGATGGGTCGTGCAGATGGAGGGGCGTCACGATGCAGCCTCCCGCTCGTCCATGCCGGCGCAGAAGCGGGGCGCCCGGGCCTCCCACTGCAAAACCGCCTCGCGGCACCGCAGCAGGTCATCCACGCTGAAGAACACCTTCTTGCCGGCCGCCAGGGCGGCGTCCATCTCGGCCTTGCACCCGCGGGAGGTCTCCCAGCCGGGGCACATGAACACCGCGTCGCACAGGCCCACCAGGGGCAGGCACTGGGCCATGGCGTGGTCCCAGGCTTCCTCGGGGGTGGCGTAGGGCGGGGCCTCGCGCACGTTCCAGGGGCCGTAGCAGATGAAGTCCTGCCGGAAGAACCGGTCCCCCCAGATCCCCGCCGCCTCCAGGTTGGCGGCCTGGAGGGTGGGGTTGGGTGAAGTTATGGCATGAGAAACATACAGGAGTTTCATGCGGCGTCCTTGCTGATCGGAGGGTGCCCGTGGATAGTTCGGTGGCAGGGCAAGCAAAGCCACATCACATCAAGCGGTTTTGAATAGTCTTCGTGGTGAGCTTCGGATGGGGTGGCGCCGCAGGATTGGCAGGGCTGGCGTACCAGCGCCCCGGATCGGATTGCACGGGTGACCACGGCGCGGGCTCTATCCTTTTCCGGGTAGTTGGCCCGCCTTTTCCTTTGGTTTTCGATGGTCCATTTTTTCCGTTCAGGGGATTGCTGGCGCAGCCTTTCGTATTTCTTTTTTGCATCGAGGTTGGCCCGATAGTTCTGGCTTACGTCAGACCTTGTGCAGTCTTTGCATTTCCCCAGGTGACCGTCCGCCATCCTTGGATGACGGTAGAAGTCATCCAAGGAGAGAACGCGGAGGCACTTGAAACAGGTCTTCATGACTAAAACGAAATTTCTTCAGCAGCGCTAGCGCCAGCCGGGGACGCGGAGGGGCCGTCGGAGAACACGGGGACCAGGGCCTGGGCCTCGCCCTTGAAGTAGCCGGTGGTGTTGATGTACTTCCCGTCCTTGGACTGCTTGTTCCGGCTGGTGAAGGTGACCAGCTTGCCCACGGCGTTGGCGAAGCGGCTGGGGTCCACCTCGCCCTTGGCGTTGTAGATCCCCAGGTGCTTGATGAACCGGGTCAGCGTGGTGAGGTTTTCCTGCGCCTGCTCTTCATGACTCTTCTTGCCGTTGGGGTTCGTGACCTGCGGGTCCGTGGCCAGCAGGATCTCGGCGCTGTGGCCGTTGTTCGTGACCATGGCGCTGAAGTACTCGCCGTCGCCGATCTGCTTGATGCTCAGGGCGCGGACCTCGCCCGTGACGCCGTTGACGTATTCACCGAGCGCGCCCGGGAAGGGCCGGCCGGAGGTGGCGGGGGCAGACGTGCTGGCGCTCTTGATGGCGTCGATGGTCATGCCGGGGATCTGGAAGGTGGTCGCCATGGTGCTGGGCTCCTGTGGTGGGTTGGGCGGCTAGGCCGCGAGGTTGGCGGGGTTGTTCAGGAACGCGATGAGGCCGCGCACCTTGGTGGGGTCCTGGAGGATAGGGAGGGCCTTGTCGTGACCTTCCTTGGTGATGCGGGTCCAGTTCTTCGGGTCGGGCATGTAACCCTTCTGGTGCATGTAGGCCGCCAGCTTCTCGATGGGGACCTTGTTGCGGATCGCGGCGTCCGTGATCTCCGTGCAGTCCTCGGCGCTGCACCACACGACAGGGGTGAGGCCATCCACGAAGTCCGAAACGGCCTGGGAGACCGGGGCACCCTCGGGGGGCGTCATCTGGCTGAACACCTCGCCAGCGGTCTTGGGCGCTTCCCGCTCGGCCTGCATGGCGTCGGCGGCCTTGCCTGCGGCCTCGATGCGGGTCTGCGTGGTCACGGTCGTGGCGCTGGGCCCGGCCTCCACCAGGGCCAGGAACTCGTCCATGGAGCCGGTGAAGATGCTGGGCACCCAGGGCAGGCCCGCCCGCTGGGTGTACTCGTCGGGGTTCGTGTCCAGCACCCAGCCGAGGTTGTCATCGAACCGCGTCTCGGCGGTGAGAATGCACTTGGCGGGGAGGCTGGCGGCAGACTTGCCCAGACTCCCGGGCACGATCCGATGGACCTTGCCCTGCTCCTTGGCTTCGCTGCGGCTGATGATGACGACCGGGAGGGGGGCCTTCAGTAGAGCGCGGACCAGTTCCATGGCCTTGTTGCCGATGGTGCCGTAGTCCTGGATCTGCAGCGGGAACCCCATCTGCAGCCACTCGGGCATGAGCTCGGTCAGTTCCGAGTAGGAGTCCAGCACAATGCGGGTGTAGCCCTTCTCCACCAGTTCGGGCTTCTGCACCAGGGCGATGGCCTTGTTGAAGTCGATGAGCGTGTCCAGGGGCACGACGTTGGCCTCGGGGTTGATGGCCTTCACGGTCAGGCGGCACTTGGGCTCGGGGGCCAGGTAGAGGGGCTTCCCGCCCTCGGCGGATCGGAAGGTCTTGCCTCGGCCACTGAGGGCCTGGATGAGGATGCAAGCGCGGGTCATGTGTTCTCCTGTTAGGCGGCGGGGGTTTCGGTTTCGGCTTTGGCCTTGGGCGTGCGGATCATCAGGCTGGTGTTCGTGGACTCGGAGCAGACCACCCCATCGGGCAGCGTTCCGGCCTTGGCGGCTTCGTTCAGGGCGGACTTCACCAGCACGGGGTCCGGCTGCTTCCAGAACTGGGTGGGCAGCTCGAACAGTTCCACGCCCGGCTGGACCTCGAAGGCGTAGCTGGTGCGGGTCTGGGTGCTGAGGGTGAACTCGGGCAGCTTCACCGGCTTGCCGATCCGCTTCAGCACGTCCGCCATGAGGGTGCGGACCTTCTCGGCCTTGGCCTCCTTCACGGCCTTGTTGGCGGCGAGGGCCTGGCGCCGGGCGTCGATCACGCCGACCTCAGCCTCCAGGAACTTGAGGTAGAACCCGGCCCGCTCCAGCGCGTCGGGCGCCTCACTGATCAGGGTGTCCAGCAGTTCGCCGGCCTCGGGGGTAATCTCCCCGCCGGTTTCCTCGAGAATGGCGTCGAGGGCCACCCATGAGTCGTTCAGTCCGTAGATGTTGATGCTCACTGTTTCTCCTTGTGCAGACGGGTTAGGCCAGCCTCTGCAACCCGCCGAGCAGCGGGGCAAAGACGGGGTGGACGTGGGCGTGGTCAACGCGGGCGGCCTCGGTCTGGCCTTCGACCGCATCGGCGGCCATCGGGTGCTTCTCGCGGAACTCGGCGGCCCGCTGGGCGTGGGACAGGTTCAGCCGGCGGCTGCTCATCCAGGCCCGCAGCGTGACCTCGATGGGGCGCACCAGGCGCAGGGCTTCCTCGATCTCGGCGGTGGTGGGCTGGCCGAAGCACAACTTCTGGATCTGCTTCGTCAGGTCGAGGAGGACTTCGGGGGCGTGTTCTTCGGTGTGGCGGGGTTTCATCGGACACCGCCATTCGTGGCGCCGAGCCAGGAGCCCATGCGGACAAGCAGGTCGATGGGCTGCTCGCGGGTCTCATCGCTCCAGGTGTAGGGCTTCACCTTCTTGACGCGCGGCAGGGCAGCCGGGCAGGCGTCGATGAGGTCGTGCGCGTTGTCGATGATGGCCTGGGCCGCAGCCAGTTCCTTGCGGGCGGCGCTGGCGCTCTCGTCGGCGGACGCCTTGGACTTCTCAAGGCCGGCCATCTTGTCTTCCAGGGCCGCGATCTTGAGCGTTTGCTCCTGGACCATGGCCTTAAGGACTGCAACGTCAGGCGGTGTGGTGGTGCGCTTCTTGGTGGTCATGCGGTGGGCTCCTGTGGTGGGAAGGGGGTTGGAAACTTCAGCAGGACCAGTCTCGCACTTTTTGTGAGCAACGCAAGGGGGTATCTCACATTTTCTGCAAATTTATCACCGGGCATGAAAAAGCCCCTCGGGTGAGGGGCTGGGATTCGGGGATGGGTTGGGCTATTCGGGCGGGCTCACCCAGATCACGACTTCATTCTTGATGAGGAGCATCCCGCGCTTGGTTCCGGTGTAAGCCCCGAAGCTATTCTTGGCGTTCACCTGGAACATCACCATCCAACCCGACAAGGCATTCTTGCCCTCGCCGACGGTGTAGCGCGTCGGGCCGTAAGCCTCGAAGTCCTTCATGCTGTCAGGGTCCTTGAGGGTGGCCTGCAGGTACTCCCTGGCGTAGGACCGTGCTGCGAATTGAGGCGGTGCCCCATATTTCGGGTCGGGGGGCTCCGGGGGTGGAGGAGGCTCAACAGGGGCGGCTGGGGACGATGGCTTCTGGAACGAGCTGATGGCCCCACCCACAACGAACAAGACCAACAGCAGGACCCACAGCTTCCACTGGGATTTTTGCTCAGTCATGCCACCTCCTCCACGGCTCGGAGCCGGATGCTTGCAATCTTGGCCGCCAGTCTACGCTGGGGGCAGTCGTGCATGGGCAGGTCTTCGTAGTGCCGGGATAGGGCGCCCATGAAGGCATCCAAGCTGGCGTTGCGGTGCCGGCGCACGGCCGCCTCGGGGATCAGCGCCCTCTGCTTCCAGGGGTCGTCTTCTCGTGGTTTCCGGGGCCTGGCCATGGGTTGAGTGTGCGTATTTATTGCTAAATCTGCAATTTCGCTCAATCTGTGATATTCCCCCTTGCGTATCTCACATTTAGTGCGACATTTGAAGACATGAAGATCGCGCTCCCCCACGGCGTCACCTGCGCCACCCTCGCCGCCACCTGCGGCATCCACCCCGCCAGCATGGCGCGGGCCCTTAATGATTTCGACCCGACCACCGGCGTGCATGTCTGCGGGCCTGCGTTGGCTGTGGCGATCCACTGGGCCACGGACGGCGTGGTGCCCTGCTGGGCCCTGCGGCCCGATCTGTGGCGCGAGGGCCAGATCCCCCCTCAATCCTCCTCCTCCCCCTCCGCTGCATGACCCCCCTTCGGCCGCGCCTCCTCCCGAGCCTGGAGCTGCCTTGCGGCGGCTTCCCATTCGGGAGTCGGGCCGAACAGGGCCTGCCAGGACAGTTTCAAAAATCCGACCACTTCGCCCATGAGGTAAACCTCCATGTGTAGTGTCACGCCCTCGACAGGCGAAGGCCACCCGTATGCTGTTCGCACGGCCAAGGCGCTGGACGACCTCTGCCGGCCGCACAAGGCCGCCTGGGTGGCCAGGGTGCTGTCCATCCAGGAATCGGTCCTGTCCGAGTGGCGCCACAACACCCGCACCCTGCCCCTGTGGCGCGCTGCGCTGGAGGACGAGGCCCTGGGCACCCACGCCATGGAGGGCTGCGGCATCCACACGCTGGAGCCCAGCGCCATCACGGCCGCCGATCTCGAGTCCATGTTCCCCGCCATCCTGCGCGAGGAGGGCGCGGCCAACGCCGAGGCGTTCTCGGCCCTGGCGGACGGTGTGCTGGACGCCGCCGAGCGCACCCGGCTCCACGCGCACTTCACCAAGCTGCGCCACTACTTCCAGTCCCTGGAGGAGGCTACCTCCCCCAATGCAAAGGGCCCCGCGCAAACGAGGCCCTAGAACGCAACCCGTTCACTAGGAGAACGAGCCATGAAGAAGTCTATGACCACGACCACCATCTCACAAGAATGGATGGATAGATTCTGGGCCAAGGTAAACAAAAATGCGCCCAAAGGTTGCTGGGAGTGGACTTCCTACAAAACATGGAACGGCTACGGCGCCATGTGGATGCTCGGGAAACTGCGCAAAACGCACCGGATTTCGTATGAGTTGGCGTTTGGCGAAATCCCGCAGGGAATGCAAATAGACCACATTTGCAGCAACCGGTCATGTCTAAACCCGGATCATCTGCGTATTGCGACCCCCGCTGAAAACATGAGGCACAAACTCCGTCAAAAGAACAATTCCAGTGGATTCAAAGGCATCTATTTGGACAAGGGATTGGGGAAATGGAGAGCCCTGATAATGGTAAATAAGAAACGATACCATTTAGGGCATTTCAGCACCCCAGAACTCGCACACGCCGCCTATTGTAACGCGGCGGTGCGCCTCCATGGCGACTTCGCTTCGTCTGGGGTGGCCAAATGAGCAAGCCAAATCCGTATTGCTCAAAGTGTTCTGGCCGCGGCTGGTACGAGGGCCCCTACTACGGGCACCTCAAGCCCACCATCGAGAAGCTGGTCTGCCCCGAGTGCAACGTCCTGTCCAAGCCTACCACGGCTGAGGTCGTGTTCCTGGGCTTCGCGTTCATCGCCCTGTTCACCCTCATGATCCTGGGGGCGATGTGACTGACCTCCGCGCCCTGAACCTCCTTGAGGAGGCGAAATACGCCATCAAGGCCGGCGACTGGAAACGCGCCGAGATGCTGCTGGCCGAGGCTTGCACGCTGGCTGCCTTCGAGCGGCGGCTGCAGGAGGCGGCGGGATGAGCGATACCACCGACTATGTCAGCCGCTACGAGGAAGCGAAGGCCCGCGTGGATTGCAAGGCCCACCGCATCGAGGTCCGGCAGCGGATCAACCGGGGCGGGCAGGTTACCTGGTGGGAGCAATGCGCTACCTGCGGGGCCAAGTTCCGCAACCTGAAAGCGTGCGAGGTCCCCGCGCCAGCCAGGACCAACCCGACTGCCTACGACGAAGACCTGAATGCCAGCTACCACCGGCGGATCTCCGAAGAACAGCAGAAGCACTACGAGGCCGCTAAAAAGAAGGAGAAGGAAGCGTGGTGGCGTTGGTATAACGCCTACCTCCAGAGCCCCGAATGGGCCCGTAAGCGGGACAAAGTCCTGAAGCGGGCCAACGGCCTCTGCGAGGGGTGCGGCGAGGCCAAGGCGATTCAGGTCCACCACAAGACCTACGACCGCGTGGGCCAAGAGATGCTGTTCGACCTGGTGGCCGTCTGCACGCGGTGCCACGAGGCCATTCACCAAAGCGGTGCGGCATGACCGTCTGCCCCATCTGCCAAACGGACGATGCTGTCCGGTGCAAGGACGCCCCGGCCTACTACAAGGACGGGCGGCTCCTGGCCCGCTGCTTCCATGGAAACAGCCACCCCAACGGTGGGCCCGTGAACTTCTTCGTGGACACCGGGGAGATCGCCTCCAAGGTCGAACTGACCCACGCGCAGTCCCTCTACCAGGCCGCCCAGTCGGGCACCGCCCGCGGCTTCGGCAGCGCGTTCCTCGCCCAGAAGTGCGGCGTGTTCTTCATCACGGCCAAGGACGCGGCGAACTCCTCATCCCCGATCCCTACCGAGAAGTGGCTGAACGCCTGGGCCCTGCAGCAGGTCCCCGTGGCAGTGGCGCCCCTCTACAAGGGCGCCGAGCTGGTGGGCCTCGAAGTGCGGGCCATGGTCGAGAAGGCATCCCTCCGCCCTGGGGAGTCGGCGCCCAAGGCTGACGCCACCCGGAAGACCGTGGGCGAGGCTGGCATCTATGTGGCCAACCCCACCGCCCAACCCACCGCCGTGGTGGCCTTCGCGGGCCTCTGGGACGCGGTGGCGGCCACCTGGGACGCGCTGGAGAACGGCGACCCTGACCGCTACGCCTTCGCGGCCTACTCGGACGGGACCAACCCTGAGACCCTGCGCGTGACCCTGGAGGCCCTGTTCCCGGGCGTGCCCCGGCTGATCGTGTCCGACCAGGACCCCAGCGGGCAGAAGACCCGGAAGCGGTTCACCAAGGTGGGCACCCTGGCAATCCTGCCGGGCGCCGGCCTGGCCAAGGACTACCGCGACAGCGACCCCAAGAAACGCTGGGTGGCCCTGCTGGACGGCATCGAGCGGGCGCTGGACAACGGCAACCCGGGCCCCAGGCAGGACACGGGCATCTGGAAGATCGCCAAGCGGGCCCTGGAGGGTTCCATGGTGGCGAAGGCCCAGGGCCTGCGCGACCTGGAGGCGTGGCGGTTCGGCCAGCGGTGCGCGGGGATCTGCAAGGCGGTCCCCGGTGGCCGGAAGTTCTTCAGCATCCGCGCCAACCTCTACGGGCAGATGGTGACCGCCGAGGGCCAGCATGACTTCGAGCCCATCACCTCCCACCGCCTGTTCCAGGACCTGGAGCAGAAGTTCCCCGACCTGGCCTCGGTGATCTGTGCTGGCGCGACCGAACACCCCCTCAGCCCTCAGTGGCGCCCCCCCACCTTCCTGGAGGACGGGCGGCACTGGTCGGAGATCCCGCCCCCCAAGCGCACATGCTACGCGCGGGAGCATGGCTGGGAGCCCTGGGCGGGCAAGGACCCCGGCGTGTTCCAGGAGACCGACCTGGAACTGGTGGTGGACAAGATGCGGGCCGCCTACCTGTTCTGCCGCATCCCCAACGCCCCCGACAGCGAGACCGGCCTGCGCATGGCCATCTGGACGCTGGCCACGGCCCTGTGCGCCCTCAAGGCAGAGGAACTGTGGGCGGCCAAGCTGCCCACGGGGTTCCTCCCCTGGCTCTGGTTCTACGGGGGCCCGGCCACAGGCAAGGGCATGGCCATGAAGGTGATCGCGGCGGCCCTGACGGGCGACCTGCGCACCTACGGCTCCCAGCGGTTCGGCGGGGACAAGGAATACGACTGGCTCACCGAGTCGGTCCTGCACCTCCCGGTGTGCTTCCGCGACGAACTGGACACCTTTATGAAGTCCAACAACATCGAGGACCTGAAGACCTACCTGGCGGGCGAGGCCCTGCAGCTCCGCAAGAAGTTCGGCACGGACATGGCGGTGAGCCCCCGGCCCGTGGTCATCGCCTCCAACGCCATGCACGTGAACCAGGAGGACGAGGCCATCCAGGAGCGCATCACCCTGGTGGAACTGCAGCCGAACACCATGGCGCCCAAGGCCGACCGGAACAACGCCTTCGAGGTGTTCCACGCCTGGCTGGAGACTGGCGGGAAGGATGTCCTCTACCGCCTGACCCTGCACCTCTACAAGGAGTTCAGGGCCCAGCCCATCACCCGGTCCAGGAACAGCCGCTCGGCCATGCTGGACAACGCGGTGCAGTTCCTAGCCAACAAGCTGCACATCCCGGCGGATGAGGTGTTCCGCCCGTCCACCACGAACAAGGACGAGGCGATCCTGAAGGGCTCCCCGTGGTTCGCCCGCCTGGCTGAGTTCGCCCTGCACGAGATGGGGATGCGGGACGAGCGCGATGTGCGGGTCCTGGATGTGTGGGGCCTGCGCATGGACGACCCGAACCAGAAGCGGACCTTCTACCGCTACCTCAAGGCGTTCAAGATGGCGGCGGGCAGCGAGGGCGTATCCATCGCTGGGTTCGTTGTGACCCTAACAGACCTAAAGACAAACGCTTCCGACTGTTTCTTCCACTTCGTTCGGCGGGGCACCCTCGCCATGGCCCAGTGACACCCAAGTGTCACTGTGACACCCCCAGGAGGACAAGTGTCACACCTTAACCTAAAACGAATCAGCAAGTTGACACGAGTGACAGCAGTGCGCCTATACGCCATAAAAAAGAGAGTTCTTTTTTTAGGGTCATATCAACAGCCCTTTTCTATTAACTCTCACCCGCGCGTGAAGTGTCACTTTTGTCACTTTGTCACTGGCCTTATTTCTCAAGGCTTTTTCCGCGACAGCATCAGTGACAGCAATCAATGGGGTGTCACTGCCGGGGGTGCCCTATGACCTCCCCCTGGGGCCTCGGCCTCTGTGCCCCCAAGAAGACCCGGAAGCCCACCCCCGAGTCCCTGGTCCTCAAAGCCGTCCTGAAATACCTCACCCTCTGCCGGCTGGGCAAGGTCACCCGGAACAACGTGGGCATGGTCTGGACGGGTGGCAGGACCGGCGCTGGTCGTCCTGTCCGGTTCGGCACCCCTGGCCAGGCCGATGTGTCCGTAGCCCTCACTGGCGATCCCCGGCAGATCCATGTCGAGTGCAAGGCCGCCAAGGGCACCCTGACCGACGCGCAGCGAGCCTGGGGGGCCTCGGAGATCGCCCGGGGCAACCTCTACATCGTGGCCCGCAGCGTCATGGACGTGTATGTGGCCCTGACCGATGCCGGGTTCACGGTGCCTGCCCCCGGGGCGAGGCGGGCCGCATGACCGAACCCTGCTCCAAGCACCCCTACTCCCGCGCCAGGGCCTACGAGCTCAAGCAGCGCCGCGAAAAGGCGAACCACACGCTGGTGCTGAGGGTCTACTTCTGCCCCGAGTGCGGGAAATACCACCTGACCAGCAAGCCGGACCGTTTCAAGCGCGAGGAGGCGTCGTGACGAACACATCAGCAGCCGAACACCCCAGGATAGTGACGCAACGCGTCACTGATCTGGTGCCCTACGCTCGGAACGCTCGCACCCACTCGGACGCCCAGGTAGCCCAGATCGCGGCGTCGATCACCGAGTTCGGGTTCTGCAACCCGATCCTCACCCAGGGCCGCCAGGTGGTCGCGGGGCATGGTCGCCTGCTGGCCGCCCGCAAGCTGGGCTTGGAGCAGGTGCCCACCATCGACCTGGCCCACCTCACCAAGACCCAGGCGCGGGCCTACGTGCTGGCCGACAACCAACTGGCGATGAACGCCGGATGGGACCAGGAGATGCTGGCCCTGGAGTTGGTGGACCTGAAGGCCGAAGGGGTGGACCTCGACCTGCTGGGATTCCCCGACGTGGCCGCGCTGGTGGCCCCACAGGCGCCCGCGGGGCTGCTGCCCGGCACAGACCCCGACGCGGTGCCAGAAGCGCCGAAGGTTGCCGTCACGAAGCCGGGGGACATCATCACGCTGGGGCGGCATCGGCTCATGTGTGGGGATTGCCGTAATGCTGAGCACATGGACAAACTCATGGAAGGGCGTGAAATCAATGTGGCTGTGACAAGTCCCCCATACGCAAGCCAACGAAAATACGATGAAACCAGCGGATTCAAGCCAATCCCGCCAGATGAATACGTGAATTGGTATCGGGACGTGGCAGATAACATCAAGACGTACTTGGCGGAAGATGGTTCCTATTTCTGTAACATTAAGGAGCATTGTGAGGATGGGCAACGGTCTCTCTATGTGAAGGATTTAACACTGGCTCATGTGCGGGAATGGGGATGGCATTTTGTAGATGAATTCTGTTGGAGGAATACCAGAAACGGTGTGCCAGGAGGATGGCCCAACAGGTTTAAAAATGCGTGGGAGCCAGTGTTCCACTTTTGTGTATCGGATTCGATCAATTTCAATCCCGAGGCTGTTAGTAAAGAGTCGGATGGTGTGTTCGATTACAGTACGACCAACGCTAAAGCTACCAGTGGGTCGGGTCTGCTCGGACACGATGGTAGGAATAAGCGGATTGGAATGGCGCGGCCTTCTAATGTTTTGGAAATTGGTGCAGAGGTTGCGCAAGGTGACCATTCTGCACCATTCCCCGTTGCACTCCCCGAGTTCTTCATCAAAGCATTCAGCGACAATGGGGACATCATCTTTGACCCGTTTATGGGCAGCGGAACAACGCTGATAGCAGCAGAAAAGAATGGTCGCATTGCATACGGGACTGAAATTAGCCCCATCTATTGCGATGTGATCGTCTCCCGTTGGGAGCAGGCCACGGGCCAGAAGGCGGTGCGGCCGTGAGCAGCAAGCAGCGCACCCCCAAGCAGACCGCCGACCGCCTGCTCAAGCAGACCCAGGCCATCCAACTCCGCGCCCACGGCCACAACTTCAGGGCCATAGCCAAGGCCCTGGGCTGCTCCCTGTCCACCGCGCACGCCCTGGTGAAGGAGGCGTTCGCCGCGGAGCGCAAGTGCATCAGCGAGGCCAAGGCCGACCTGGTGGAACTGGAAGTGCTGCGGTGCGACACCTACCTCCAGGCCATCGCCAAGAAGGTCCAGGCGGGCGACACCAAGGCCGTGGACACCGCCCTGAAGGTGGCCGACCGCCGAGCCCGCCTGTTGGGTCTGGACGCCCCCACCAAGCAGGAGATCGCAGTCAAAGACCCCGAGGCCCTGCTGATCAAGCGGCGGTCTGATGGCTGAAATCCTCCTAAGCGACCCCCAGGCAGAGGTGATGGAGTCGGATGCCCGGTTCCGGGTCATCTGCGCCGGGCGTCGCTTCGGGAAGACCTTCCTCGCCATCGCCTTCCTGCTGTTCATGGCCGTGGCGATGCGCGGGGCCACCTGCTGGTACATCGCCCCCACCTACCGCCAGGCCAAGCAGATCGCCTGGAAGATGCTCAAGCGCATGACGCCCAGCGGGTGGGCGGTGTCCTGGAACGAGACCGACCTGACGGTGATCCTGTGCAACGGGTCCGAGATCAGCCTGCGGGGCGCCGACAACCCGGACAGCCTCCGCGGCGTGTCCCTGTGGGCCGTGGTTCTGGACGAATACGCCGACATGGACGCCAGCGTGTGGCCCGAGGTGATCCGCCCCGCCCTGGCGGACCTCATGGGCAGCGCCTTGTTCATCGGCACGCCCAAGGGGTTCAACCACTTCCACACACTCTGGGCTGCGGCGCACACACTCCCAGGCTGGGCGGCGTGGTCGTTCACCACGGCAGACGGCGGGAACGTGGCGCCCGAGGAGATCGAGTCCGCGCGGGCAGAACTGGATGAGCGCACGTTCCGGCAGGAGTTCCTCGCCAGCTTCGAGACCCTGGCGGGCCGGGTTTACCAGAACTTCGAGCGCCAGGTCCATGTGACCGAGGTGAACGACGCGCCCAGCCAGCCGCTGCTGGTCGGGATGGACTTCAACATCAACCCCATGAGTGCCGTCCTGGCGACGATCCAGGGCGGGCAGCTCCACGTCTTCGGGGAGATCGAGATCCCGAATGGGAACACGGAGCTGATGGCCGCCGAGATCCGCCGCCGCTACCCCAAGCGGCCCGTGCGGGTCTACCCGGACCCCAGCGGGAACGCCCGCAAGACCTCGGCGCCCGTGGGGCAGACCGACTTCGCCATCCTCAAGGCCGCCGGGTTCCAGGTGATCGCCCCCGCCCAGGCCCCGCTGGTGGTGGACCGGGTGAACGAGGTCAACGCCATCTTCCGCAACGCGGACGGCGCCGTGCGGGCGTTCATCAGCCCCAGGGCCAAGACCCTGATCCGCTGCCTGGAGGGCTTGACCTGGAAGGAGGGCACCAGCGCCCCGGACAAGTCGCTGGGCCTCGATCACATGCCGGATGCCTTCGGCTACCTGGTCCACAGCGAGTTCCCCATCATCCGCAAGACCGCCGCCTTCCACGCCATCAACTTCTGAGGTGAGACATGGGCCACTCAAAGACCAACTGGGAGCGGCGGGCGCTCAAGGCCGAGGAAGAACTGCGGCTCATAGGTGGGCACCTTGTGAGGATCGTGGACAAGGCCCCTGCCATTCTCCAAGTGTTCGAGGCGTACCCACTGCTTCTCGACCTGCTTGACGCCATGAACGAGCCAGTGGACGTGGATGACCACACGGTCCAGACATCGCTGCGGATGAATGCCGCCGTGGCCGCCATCAATACCAAGTTCCCCGGGGGGCTGCGATGACTGCCCACTACGCCCTGACCGAAGCGTTCCTGGCCCAGTGCTTCGCCGCGAAGACGGGCGCGGACCGGGAGGCCGCCGTGCAGGCCACGGCTGCGTTCCTGGAGATCAGCCAGGCCATGGCCCTGATCACGGCGCAGCGGCTGGAGGCGGCCGAGCGGGACGCCCACATCCTGCACCTGGCGGGCCAGGCGATTCCCCGGACGACCATCGCCATGCGCATGAACATCAGCCGGGTGGCGGTCTATGACGCGATCAGGCGGCACCAGGAGGCGCGGCGGACGGCGCTGAGGGTGGCGGGGTAGATAGTCCGTCCCACCCTTTACATCCCCCACCCGAGGCTGGGGACTGCGGGCGGCACTCAACCCACATACGGGCGCCATCACGGGCCTACCCTGACCCCGAGCCGCCCGCACCCATCCGGGTGCCGCTTGGAACTCACGCCCCACTTCAGCCTCCAGGAGCTCACGCACAGCGATGTGGCGGTGCGCCGGGGCCTGGACAACGCCCCGAACCAGGGCGAGGTGGCGAACCTCCGGCGCCTGTGCGAGACCGTCCTGGAGCCCACCCGCTGGCTGCTGGGCGTGCCCCTGCGCGTGAACAGCGGCTTCCGGTCCCCGGCGGTGAACGCCGCGGTGGGCGGGAAGCACAACAGCGCCCACCTGGATGGCCGGGCCTGTGACTTCGTGCCGGTGGGCATGGACCTGGGCGAGGCGTTTCTGCTGATCCGCCAGTCCGGCCTGCCCTACGACCAGGCCATCCTCGAGTTCAACGCCTGGATTCACCTGTCCGTGGCGCCCGTGGGCGTGGACCCCCGGCGTCAGGCGCTGGTGCTGCCGTGAACGAGATCCAGGTCCCTGGTTTCCTGGTTCGCGCCTTCTCCCACCTGGGAGAGCCGTCATCGAAGCGCACCATCGCCGGCTGGTCGGCTGTCGTCCTATGCCTGGTCTTCCTGTCGGTTGGGTTTGCCTGTGCCTGGTGGATCCTTAAGAACGGGGACCTAGGCCTGGGCGCAGCCGGGGCGCTCACATTCAGCGGGGGGACGGTCGCCACCTTGGCTGGCGTCATCTTCCGCAAGCCTGACGGGGCTGCGGCCCCTCCTGCCCCTTCCGGCGGTTGTGCCGGAAACGATTCGACCGGAAGGGGTAGCTCTTGACCCCGCGCCATGCCGCCTATGGCCTCTGCGCCCTGCTGGCGGCGCTGGCCCTGCTGTGGGGCCTCGGCTCCTGGCAGCAACGGCACGGCGCCCAGGCCGAGCACCAGGCCGCAATTCACCAAGGGGAGGCTAACGCCCATGCAGGTCAGGCCCAGGCCATACCGGACCATACGCAGGAACTACAAGCGGCCCAGGCGGACGTGGATCGGGCACAGCGCGAGGTGGCGCGGCTTCGTCGCCTCCTGGCAGCCGCGCCTCGGCCCGGAGTTCCTGGTCCTGCCCGTCCAGATCCGCCCCCTGCTGACCCGGTGGCCCCTGATCATCGAGACGCGCTGCTGGTGGCCCAGGGTGAGCTGATCGACAAGCTGCAGGCCCAGGTGGGCGGGCTCAAGGTCGCGCTGGACGATGAGAAGCGGCGGTCGGAGCAGTGGCGCCAGGCGTTCGAGGCTGAGCGCAAGGCCACGGCCGCGCAGGCTGCGGCTACGGCCGCGTGGAAGCAGGCGGTCGCCACCAGCAGGTGGCGGGGCCGCGTGGAAGGGTTCGCCGCCGGGGTTGCCCTCGGCTATGTGGGGGGCAAGCGATGACGGTAGACGCTGGAACTGCTGCGGCCTGTGTCCTGGCGCTCCTCGCCGGGATGGCCGCGCTGATCAAGACCATGGTCCTGAAGCGGCTGGACAACATCGACGGGAAGCTGGACGGCATGGATGGCCGCCTGCAGAACGTGACCGGGCGGGTGATCAGCCTGGAGGAATGGCGGAAGAACAGCGCCCTGCTGGGACGCCGCATCACGGACGGGTGCCCGCATGAGGACTGCCCGCTGGACAAGACCGACCCCGGCATCAACCTCACCGGCTCTGGCGCCAAGAGCCTGCGGGAACTCCTCGAAGCGATGAAGGCGCAGGGCGGTGACCGATGAACAAGACCCCCGAGATCCAGGACGTAGGCCATGAGATCGCAGAGGCCCAGGAGGCGGCCCGCGTCTGTCGGGACAACTACGAGGGCATCGAGGCCATGCGCGAGGCGGGCACGCTCTACCTGCCCAAGAACCCCCGCGAGACCGACGCAGACTACAAGCTGCGCCTGAACCTGACCGACTACTTCCCCGCCCTGCAGCACGCGGTCCACGCCTACATCGGGAAGCCCCTGGGCTCCCCCATCGTGGTGGACGGGGCGCCGGGCGAGGTAGAGAAGACCCTGAGCAACGTGGACCTGGCCGGGAATGACCTGGACATGTGGGCCCGGTGCAGCCTGACCTGCGGCCTGGTGGATGGCGTGACCTTCGCCGTGGCGGACTACCCCCGCGTGCCCGCCGGAAGCACCCTGGCTCAGGAGCGTGCCCTGGGCGCCCGGCCCTACCTGGTCCACGTCCCGCTCGAGAACGTGGTGGACATCCACTATGGTCTGGTGGGCGGGGCGCAGAAGATCACGCACTTCCGCTACAAGGAGTGCGCCCGTGTGCCGGAAGGCCGCTGGGGCTCCCGCGAGGTGGAGCGCATCCGGGTACTGGAGCCTGGCCTGGTCGAGGTATGGGAGGTGCAGAAGGACGTGAATGGCAAGGCCGTCTGGGTGCTGCTGCAGGATCTTTCGGGCCCGGTGAGCCTCACAGAGGTCCCCGTGGCGAAGTTCAGCGCCATGACCGAGGACGAACCGCCCTTGACCGAGCTGGCCTGGATGAACGTGCGCCATTGGCAGAGCAAGTCCGAGCAGAACCACATCCTGCACGTGGCGCGGGTGCCCCTGCTGGCTGCGGACGAGGACAATCGGGAGGACAAGAACGCCCCCATCGAGATTGGCGTGAAGGGCCTGATCACCGGGTTCCCCGGCCTGAAATACGTCGAGATCGAGGGCAAGGCCATCGAAGCCGGCCGCACGGACATCATGGACACCGAGGACCGCATGCGTCGGGTCGCCGGTCAGATGCTGGTCACCGAGTCCGGCCAGAAGTCCGCCACTGAGGCCGCCCTGGAGGGTGGCGAGGGCGCGTCCCAGCTCCGCGCCTGGGTCGGAAACTTCCAGAGCTTTCTGAACGAGTGCCTGCGCCTCATGGCCCTGTGGGTCGGGGAGAAGGACGGCGGCAAGGCCCAGATCGACATGGAGTGGGATGAGGTCCAGGTGGGCGCGGACCTGATCGCGGCCCTGTCCACCATGCGGGAGAAGGGGCAGATCACCTCTGATGTGCTGTTCTTCAACCTGCAGAAGACCGGCATCATCCCGCCCGACATGACCTTTGAGGACTTCCAGGCCCGGCTGGACATGGAGGGGCCGCAGGCCATGGTGGTGCCGTTCAAGAAGGCCCCGGCGGGGGCGTGATGTGGCCCTTCACCCAGAAGCCCGTCCCGCCTCCGCTGGCTGAGTGGAACGAGAAGGACAAGGGCGAGATGGCTGCCGACCTCGCAGACGTAGCCTGTGCGCCTGAGAAGTGGCGGGCCGTGTGCCTCGTTGCCGTAGACACCAAGGGCGGAACGATGATCACGCGCTACAAGTCCGAGGACGGTTCGGGCATGGAACTCCTGGGGGCCATGTCTACCGCCACCAAGCTGCTGCAGCGGCATGAGGTCCGGAGGTTCGAGGAATGAACCTCGCCGACCTCTGGCACAGCGCCATCCTGAAGAACAGCCTCGACCTCATGCGCTACGAGGCGGGCCTGCGCACCGAGATTCTGGCCATGCTGACCCAGATCGGCCGGGACCTGGTGGGCGAACTGGCCCAGGCCGGCCTGGACACGCCCAGGACCGACTGGCAGCGGGCACGGCTGCGGGCGCTGATCGAGGGCGTCCAGAAGCGGGTGGAGACCGGCTACGCCGACATCGCGGACCACCACGCCCTGAACCTGGCGGACGCCGCCGAGGCCAGCGCTAACAGCCTGGTGGTGGCCCTGAACGATGCCGTGGGCGTCGAACTGCTGCAGGGCGTGAAGTGGACGCCCCAGACCCTCAAGGCCCTGGTGGACGGCACGCTGGTCGAGGGCGCCCCGAGCGCGGACTGGTGGGCCCGGCAGTCCGTGGACCTCCAGGAAGCCTTCGCGGACCAGATGCGGCAGGGGATTCTCCGGGGCGAGGGCATAGGCCCCCTCACCGCCCGCGTGCGCGACCTGATGGGCGTCAGCAGCCGCAACGCCGAGGCCCTGGTTCGTACCAGCGCCCTGGCCGTGAACAACGCCGCGCAGCTCGCCGCCTACCAGGAGAACGCGGACATCATCGACAAGCTGCAGTGGACCGCCACCCTGGACCCCCGCACCTGCGTGAGCTGCGGCGCCCAGGACGGGGCCATGTGGCCGCTGGGTGAGGCCCATGCCCTGCCCCCGCTGCACTGGAACTGCCGGTGCGTGTGCGTGCCCATCACCAAGACCTGGGAGCAGTTGGCCAAGCGGAACAAGGCGCTGGCCGCACAGTCCGATGAGATCGACCCCGGATCCCGCGCCAGCATGGGCGGGCCGGTGAGCGGGGACACCACCTGGGAGTCCTGGCTGGGAGCCCAGCCCAAGGAAGTCCAGGCAGACATCCTGGGCCCCGCCCGCCAGAAGCTCTGGGACGCGGGGAAGTTGACCATCACCGACCTGGTGGACCAGCGGGGCAACGCCCTGACGCTGGCGCAGTTGAAGTCCAGATAGTCCACCCCGGTCTTTACACCTGCAACCCGAGGCTTTGTCCAGGAGTGGGCGCGACGCCTGCCCGCCGCGTGACGCGGAACCCCCTGGAGCCTCAATGCTCAAGTACAAGCTCGACTCCCTGGACGGTCTCGATGAGGGCCTGAAGGCGCTCTACAAGAAGGACGGCGACAAGTTCGTCCTCGATGTGGACGACTCCGGCGCGAAGGCGGCCATCAAAGCGGAGCGTGACCGGGCCGAAGCCGCCGAGAAAGCCTTGAAGGAGAAGGAAGCGGCGGAAGCGAAGGCCAAGGCTGACGCCGAGAAGGCGAAGCTGGAAGCGGCGGGCGACTACGAGAAGCTGAAAGCGGCGCTGGAAGCCGAGAAAAAGGCTCTGCAGGAGGCGACGGACAAGGCCAACGCTGGCCTGAAGTCCTATCTCCTGAAGTCGGAACTCACGGCGGCCATCGCCCTCCACAAGGGCAATCCGCACCTCGAAAAGCTGGTCCTGGACCAGTTCGAGGCAGTCCTGTCCCCGGATGGCGCCCACAAGGTGCTTTCCAAGGACGGCAAGACCCCCGCGCAGTTCATCGAGGCCCTGAAGGGTGACGCCAGTTATGGCGCCTTCTTCGAGGGGTCCGGTGTGAGCGGCGGTGGGGCGCAGAAACCGGGCACCCCTCAGAAGGGGGGCCAGCCCACCACCTCCATCGGTCTCATCGCTGCTGGTCTCAAAGAGGCCGGCTTTAAGTAGGAGCGCCACCCATGGCCACCCAGACCCTCGCGGAAGCCGCGAAGCTCATCAGCAACCAGATCGTCAAGGGCGTGGCCCAGGACGTCATCAGCATCAACCCGATCTACGACCTCCTGCCCTTCACGCCCTACGCCGGCCAGGCCCTCCTGGTGAACCGCGAGAACGCGCTGGGCGACGCGGACTTCTTCGCGGTGGACGCCACCATCACCTCCAAGGCCGCCGCGACCTTCACCCAGGTGCCCTTCAGCGCCACCAAGATCATCGGTGACGCCGAGCTCGACGGCCTCGTCCAGGCCCAGTCCGTGTCCGCTGGCGTGGACCAGATGGCCGTGGAAGTTTCGAGCAAGGCCAAGTCCATCGGCCGCAAGTTCCAGACCGGCATGGCCACCGGCACCGGCACCAGCCCCCAGATGTATTCCCTGCACAGCCTCTGCGACTCGGGCCAGTTCACCACCGCCAGCGCCGGCCAGGCCCTCAGTTTCGCCCTCCTGGACGAACTGCTCGACCTGGTGAAGGCCAAGGACGGCCAGGTGGACTGGATCATGATGCCCGCCCGCACCCTCCGCGCCTACAAGACCCTGGTGCGTGCCGCTGGCGGCGCCACCTCCGAGTTCATGCGCGACACGAACACCGGCCGCACGGTGGACGCCTACAACGGCATCCCCATCTTCAAGAACGAATACCTGAGCGTGGTCGAGACCGCCAACGGTGCGGCCCTGACCGGTGGCGCCCTGACCTCCGTCTACGCGGGCGTGTTCGATGACGGCAGCCAGAAGGTCGGCATCAGCGGTATCTACCCCGCCTCCATGGAGATGGGCATCAACGTCGAAGCCATCGGCAAGCAGGAGGCCAAGGACACCGACATCGTGCGGCTGAAGTGGTACACGAACTTCGTGAACTTCAACCGTCGCGGCCTGGCCCGCCTGACCTCGATCAACAACTAGACCTGAACCACCGGGGGGGCTTCGGCCCCCCTGGTCCCTATCTGGTGGACCATGCCCCTCTGCAAGATCGTGAACGCCATCCCCTTCGGTGTGCCCGGCGACCTGGAGATGCACTACGGCTTCCTGGGCGAGGTCTGCGCCGACCGCACGGTCACCGTCGAAGTGCCCGAGGACCTGCTGGCTGGTGAGCTGGCGGCCGGGCGCGTGACGCTGGTCGAAGTGCCGGCCGAGAAGAAGAAGGGCAAGTAGCCCATGGCCCTGGTCCTCGTCACCACCGCCGGGAGCGCCACCGCCAACTCCTACGCGTCCCTGGTGGACGCCGAAGCCTATGCGCTGACCCTGCCGGTGGCGAATGACTGGGCGGCGGCCACGGACCCGCAGAAGAACGCGGCCCTGGTCCAGGCCACCCGGATGCTGGACACGCTGAACTGGTCTGGGTGGCGCACGGCACCCACCACCCAGGCGCTGCAGTGGCCGCGCACGGGCGTTGCCGACCGGGAGGGCTACTACCTTGACCCCGCCGCCGTCCCCGCCAAGGTGCGAGACGCCTGCTGCGAGTTCGCGGTGCGGCTGATCGCTGACGACCGGGCAGCCGACGCCGGCGGGTTGGCCCCTGAGACGATCAAGGTGGGGCCGCTCGACATCGGCAGGATGCGGCGCAGCCCCGTCCCGGCCTCGGTGCTGGAGATGGTGCGGGAGTTTCTGGCTTACACAGGCACGCCCATGGTGCGGGCATGAGCCTGGCCGCGGTGGCCGCGAGTGCCGCCAAGCGTGCGCTGGGTGCCTATGGCGCCCCCGCCACGTTGACCCACAAGACCCCCGGCGCCTACGACCCCGCCACGGGTGGCGCCTCTGTCACCACCACCACCACCTCCGTGCGCGCCCTGCTGGACGCCTCCAGCCAGCAGACCCTCGGCTTTAAGTTCGGCGCAGACCTCGTTCGCGCCGGCGACCTGCTGGCGACCGTGGCGGGCGTGGCACCCGTCGAGGGGGACACGCTCACCCTGGCCATGGGCACCTTCACCGTCATTCAGGTGCGGCCGGTCTACTTCCAGGCCACCCAGGTGATGGCCGAGTGCCTGGTGAGGCGCTGATGACCTTCTCCGCCGACCTCCGCAAGTTCGCCATGAAGACCGGGATCCGCACGGATCAGGTGGTGCGGAAGGTGTGCCTGGACCTGACGCGGGACCTGGTGAAGCTGACTCCCGTGGACACCGGCCTGGCCCGGTCGAACTACTTCTTCGGGACTGAGCGCAACGCCGCCATGGACACCGCCACCTCGAAGGCCGGCGCCCCCAGCGTGACGCGCTCCCTCCAGTTCGCCGGAACCCTCAAGGCCGGCGGGACCTTCTACATCACGAACAACCTGCCCTACATCCTCCAGATCACGCAGTTCGGCACCAGCCAGCAGGCCGCCCCGGGCGCGCTGACCACCCTGACCGCGAACTGGCAGGCCCGGCTGGACAAGATTGCGAGGGCGCTGTGAACCACGCCGCCCTCCGCACCGCGCTGGACACGAGGCTGGCCGCCCTGGGCGCCATCACCGTGGCGTGGCCGGGGGTTCCGTTCCTACCGCCCACCACCGGCGTCTGGTACAAGCCCGCCATCCTGCCCGGCGGGGTGGATGTGGCCGGCGGGGTGGGCGGATCCGTCCACCAGAACGGCGACTACCAGATCAGCGTATTCGCCCCTGCGGGCACGGGCACGACCGCCCTGCACGCGGCTGCCGACGCCCTGGTCGCGCACTTCGACCGGGTGACCCTCGGCTCGACCCTCCACACAGGCGTGCCGGAGATCGGCCCGCTACTGGCAGAAACGGATTGGCTCCAGTTGCCAGTGACCGTCCCCTACACCGTCCTCTGAGGAGTCCCCCATGCCTGTAGAAGTTGGCAATCTTTCGCGCCTCGCCTACGTCCAGGAGGTGGCCTTCGGGACCACCCCCGCCACCCCCACCGGCCTGACTGTGCGGCAGACCGGGTTCGACCTGTCTGCAGACCGGAACTACATCGACAACCCCGAGCTGCGCACGGACGGCATGACGGCCGCCGGGCGTGGCGGCGCCCTGCGTGGCAAGGGGTCCATCAGCGGCAAGCTGTCCTACGGGTCCTTCGATGACCTCCTGGCCGCCTCGCTGGGGAACTTCGGGTGGTTCTCCAACGTCATCAAGATCAAGCCCATTGTGGTGGACAGCGCGGCCACCCTGCAGATGACCGCCGCCACCCGCACCATCACCCGCACCGCCGGTTCCTTCACGGCGGACGGCTTCGTGGTGGGCGACTTCATCAACCTGTCCGGCTTCACCAACGCCGGGAACAACGGCGTCTGCCAGTTGGCCACGGTGGGCACCACCACCATGACCTTCAATGCCTCCCCCACCAGCCTGACGCCGGTGGATGAGGCCGCCAATGCCGCCGCCTCGGCCACCCTGAACACCCGGCCCAGCTTCACCTTCGAGAAGGCGCACCTGGTCAACGGCATCTACTTCCCCTTCACCGGCTGCGTGGTGGACGGGTTCGAGATGTCCGGCAAGGTGAACGATGCCGTGGACATCAAGTTCGACCTGGTGACCAAGGCCGTGGGCAACGAGGCCGTGTCCAGCGTGTTCACCGCCATCACCGCCGCGAACACGAACCCGCTCATCACCTCCTGGGACGGCACCGTCAAGAAGGGCGGCACCACCCTGGCCAACGTGGTGGGCTGGACGCTGAAGGCCACCCGGAACGTGGACACCGCCGAGGTGGTGGGCTCCAGCGCCCTCTACGACATCCAGCCCAAGGCCGCGAAGATCACCGGGACCATGGAGCTCTACTTCGACTCCTACAGCCTCTACACGGACATGCGGGCCGAGAACGACGTGGTGTTCCAGCTGAACCTGGGCCCCGGCGGCACCAAGAGCTACACCATCGACCTCACCCTCTGCCGTATCAAGTCCTGGAAGTCCGAGCCCAAGGAAGGGCTGATGACCGCCACGGTGGAGTTCGAGTCCTTCGCGCCCAACGCGGGCACGAACACCAGCTGCATGATCACAAGGCTCCCCTGATGCCCTGGCCTATCGTTTTCTCGGATGTAGTGACGCCTTGGGGCGAGGTCATCCCGTGCCGGAATAAAGTCCGGTTCTCGGGTGGACTCGCCTTCATCAAGGCGTCCAATTCTGAGACCGAATTCATCATCGAGGCGGAAGACCTTGCCATCGTCGCGCCACATCGTTGGAGCGAAAACAACGGCTATGCCAAGTGCGCTATCAATCGGGTCACCCATTCCATGCAGTGGCTTCTCTGCGATGGGTGGTCCAAGGGCACCCCGGTAGATCACATCAATCGGATCAGGCGCGACAACCGGCGGTCGAATTTGCGCCTTTCAAGCGTGGCCGATAACGCCCATAACCTGTCGATGTTCAAGACGAACAGCAGCGGATATCCAGGCGTGACCAAGCACAAAGCAACAGGGAAGTGGCACGCCGAGATGGCCTTTGAGCGGGGCGGCGAACGGACGCACCTGTCCGGCGGTTACTTCGATTCATTCCATGAAGCATGCAAGAAGTCCCAAGAAATGCGGGCATCCCGTGGGTATTTCACCCACCCGATCCCGTGCCAAGCCCCGTAAACCCTCGGGGCGCTCTGTGATGGGGCGCCCCGCACTTCTGGAGTCCGAGATGGACCTGTCCAAGTTCAAAGCAGTTGATTCCATCCGGGTCGAGATCGACCACGCCGGATGCGAAGGCGTGGTGTTCACCGTCGCTGGGCCTTCCCACCCGAAGACCAAGGCGGCAGAACGGGCGCGTGCTGACGCCCTGGCGTCTCGGCGCAAGATCAAGGGTGACGCGCTGAAGGAACTGGCCCTCCAGTTCGTGGCGGCCCGCCTGCTCGATTGGACCGGCGTGGAGTGGGACGGAGAAGCCTTAGAACTGACCGAGGAGAACGCCCTGCGCATCCTCGGCAGCCCGGACCTTGGGTTCATCACCGACCAGATTCTGGCAGCCATCGGGGACGATGCGCTGCTCTACAAAAGCAATTGAGGAGGAGGCCCATGCCGCCGCGTTGCACCTCCTCCGGCTTTCCCACACGGGAGGAGATGGTGTCACAGCGGCGGAAAAGGCTGAATTCCTCGAAGCAAAAGGAATCTCGGTTCCGTTCCTCGACGGACCAGAGATGCCACCTCAGGCAGAACACGTCTGGGGCTGGTTCCAGGCTTTGTGTTCCGGGCGTGGCGGTGGGTTCGGGCCTGCCCCCCTTTCATGGGCAGACATGCACGGCTTCTTCAACCTACAGGGCATCGAGGTCCGGGCCTGGGAACTGAGTCTTCTTCGTGTGTTCGATGCGGCGTGGTTTGAAGTGAACCGGGAGGGCAAAAAGGATGAGTGATCTGGCCCGTCTGGTAATCGCCATCGATTCTAGCGATGCCCGTGCTGCCAAGCGCGACCTGGATGCCCTCGCAGGGTCTGGGGACAAGCTCATGGGGGTCATGCGCGGGCTTGCCTCGGCAATCGGGGTGACCGCCCTTGCCCAGCAGCTTTTTAGCGTGAACAAGGAGTTCCAGCAGCTTCAGGCGCAGCTCGTCACGGTGACGGGAAGCGCTGAGGCTGCGGAGTCTGCATTCCGGTTCCTCGAGCAATTTGCTCAGGATACGCCATTCCAACTGAATGAGGTCACGCAGGCATTCACCCGGCTCAAGGCCACGGGACTAGATGCCACGGCCGAGGCCTTGACGAACTGGGGCAACCTCGCGTCCGCGAACTCGAAGAACATCCTGGAGACGATCCAGGCCGTGAGCGCTGCCAGCTTCGGCGAGACGGAAACGATGAAGCAGTACGGCATCATCATCCGCAACCTGGGTGATAGCGTGGCGATCACCTTCAAGGGTGCTACGACCCAGGTGAAGAACTCGTCCAGTGCGATCTATGCCGAACTTCAGCGGCTAGCGGCGGCGAACTTCGCAGGCGGCATGAAGAGGCAGATGGAAACCCTGGGCGGGGTGGCCTCGAACCTGGTGGATACATGGCAGTCGTTTATGCGGGCCGTGGGCACCAGCGGGGTTGGGGCGGGTGTCATCGGGGGAATTCGGTCGCTCACCGAATGGTTGGATAAGGCCAAGCAGAGCCTGCTGAGGCTTGCGTCCACGCCTGAATGGTGGGAGTTCGTCGGATCTATCAACATCGCAGCCAAGCAGGTATTTGGCCTTGCCACGCAGATCCTCGGCCTCGGCGGGGCCATCGGGGAGGCGGGGGTAGAACTCGGGATTTTCGCCAAGATGTGGGGCCTTGTTTCGATCTTGGTCGCCGGCATCCGTGACGCGATCACCCTGATGACCAATTCCTGGAAGCAGTCTCTGGCAGACCTCTACTCGGGCATGGCGCTGGCCGTAAGCGGCTACCGGATGATGCTCGATTCGCTCCCGGCGTCGGTCCAGAAGCGGCTTGGCATCGACCCACAGACCATCTACCAGGTGGCCATGCTGGAGATCAAGCTGGGGGATCTAGCCGTGGCCGCAGACAAGGTGGCGACCGAGACCGCTGCTACTTCATCCAGCGCATATGAAGAGGTCATGCAGGGCATCGAGGAATCTGCTGCCCTCGCGAAGACCCGCGCCGAGGAGATCAAGAAACTCCTTGGCGCAGCCCCGGGAAGCCTGCCTGGTGGCCCCAAGGGGCAGGACCAAGCATCTGCCAACGAACTCATGCGGCGGGCGCAGTTCCTCAAGGCCCTGGAGAAGGAAGCGGCCATGCTGGGCGCCACCGCTACAGAGATGAAGCGGTACGAGGCGTCACTGGTGGGGCTTGGGAACAATGCCTCAGTCCAGGCCGCCTTGGACAAAATCATCAAGTTTGAGGCGCACATGGAGGCGCTGAAGGAACGGCAGGCCCGGTCTGACGCCTGGGATAAGCGCGAACAGGGCATGGTGTCCGCACTGGAAGCAGAAGCGCAGGCATACCGTGACCTCGCCATGAACGCCGTCTACCCCTACCTGGACGCACTGGTGAAGGTGAACAAGACCGAGATGGGGCTGAACGACCTTCTGGCCAAGGGCATCATCACCGCGGACCAGCATGCAGAAGCCATGCGCCGGCTGGCGGGGGAGATGCCCGTCATGACTGAAGCCTTCGGCGACCTCCGGGACACCATCCAGGACTGGTCCCGGTCCTCCACCGAGGCCTTCCTGGACCTCGCCTTCAAGGGCAAGGCGGCCTTCTCGGATCTGATCACCTCCATGCTGCGCGACCTGGCCCGGCTGGCGGTGCAGCGGAACGTGATGGAGCCGCTGTTCGGGTATTTGGCCGGCGCCATCAGCAGTGGGTTCGGCGGTTCCACGGGGACCACCGCGACCACCGGCGGGACCGCGGGCGGCGGCTTGAACTGGGGCGAGGCTTCCATGCAGGCCCCCCTAAAGGGCGCACAGACCTCCATCGTCGTGAACGTGAACCAGGCCAAGGGTGATGTGAGCACCAACGCGGAGAGCAGCACGGGGCTCGGCCGCAAGATCGAGGCGGCGGTCAAGTCCGTGATGGTGAACGAAATGCGGCCTGGCGGCCTGCTGGCGAGGGCTTAGACCATGGCGACCTTCACCTACATGCCGGACTGGGGCGCGACCCCCGAACTCACTCCCCGCGTCCGCTCCGTGCAGTTCGGGGACGGCTACAGCCAGGACGCTCCGGACGGGCTGAACCCCATCCTGCCCACCTGGAAGCTGAACTTCACGAAGCGCACCCAGGCTGAGGCGCAGGCCATCTATTCGTGGCTGGTGGCGCAGAACGCGCACTACACCCGCTTCGACTGGGCGGCGCCCGGTGAGGGCGTGGCGGCTGGGGAACTGTTCGGCACGGGGGACGGGGCGCGCGTGACCTACTCCTTGCTGGCGCTATCCCGGCCCTGCAACCCGGTCGGCACGCCCACGATCTACCGGAACGGCGCCCTGCTGGTGGCCGGGGTGGACTACACGCTCTCCGGCACGATGGTGGCCCTGTCTCCCACCACCAACCCGGTGACCTCGCAGAACATCGGCACAGGCACGGGCAGCAACCCCACGTTCACCATCACCACGCCCAACGGCAGCGCGCCGACAGTGACGGCGGTCTATCGGACGGATTGGCAAGGGCGGCAGAAGGTTTACCCCACTGCGCGGACCAACCGGATCTACTACTCCGAACAGTTTGACAATGCCGGGTGGACGAAGGCGGGGACCACCATCACCGCCAACGCCGCCCTGGCCCCGGACGGAACAAACACAGCGGACTTCCTCAAGGAAGACTCCAGCACCGGCACGCACATCATCTACAGGGGTGCAGGCGCCTCGCTTGGAATTGGCCAAGGGTATGGCTTTGCGATTGATGCTAAGGCAGGAGGCCGGACGAAGATCTCCATGGTCATAGCCGGCATGAGCAACATGAACCCCGGCGTGGTTTTCGATCTCGCGACCGGGAAGGTGACCTCGAATATCGGCCGCATGTGGTACCTGGGCAACGGTTGGTGGCGATGCTACGCCGCGGGCGTGGCCACCACTGGGACCGACCAGAATTTCCAGATCCGGCTGGTGAAGGACTACACCACCGAGTCCTACGCCGGAGATGGGGTCAGCGGCGTCTATCTGTGGGGCGCCATGACAGAGCCCAACGGCGCGACCAGTGATGCAATTCTCATCTCTTGCGAGGGTGACAGCATCAGCCAGCAGGGACAGAGCGGCCCATGGCCGTCCCTCCTTGGGCTTGCCAGCCCTTCCACCTTCGGCAATACGGCAGTGTCCGGTTCGAAGACCGTGGACATGGTCACGCGGTACGACACCTACAAAACCTCGAGCAGGACCCACTTCGCCGTGATGGGTGGGACCAACGACGTTCTCCAGGACGTGCCTACGGCCACCACGAAGGCCAACCTGTCCTACATGTGGGCGGACGCCAAGGCTCGCGGGGCCGTGGTGGTGGTGATGACCATCCCGCCGTGCCAGGGATACACCGCACTTTGGACCCCCACCCGTCAGGCGAACCTGGACATCCTGAACGCATGGATCCGGGCCCAGGCCGCCGCCAATGGGTACGTGCTGGTGGATGTCAACGCGGTGCTGGGCGAACCCGGGAACCCGACCTACCTCAATCCAGCCTATGACAGCGGCGACCACCTGCACCCCAACTTGGCGGGTGGCCACGCCATCAGGGACGCGGTGGGAGAGGCCATCCTGGTCCCGGCCACCTCGCCCACGTCCTACATCCCGAACCCCGGTGGAACTCCTGTCACCGTCACCGACTACAGCCTGAGCGGCAGCACCGTGACCTTCGCGGTGAACCCTCTGGCGGGCGCCGTCATCGAGGCGGACTACACCTACCTGGGCGGCCTCGCCATCGGCGCCGTCCTCACCTGGACCGGGGCCTACACCCGCAAGCACGTCGCCAAGTTCGGGGTGCCCAAGCCTGACGGGTTCAACTCCTGGAGCATCGGCGCGGAGTTCCGCGAGGTGCCGGCGTGAGCGTCCCCTACGCCGAGATCCAAAGCCTGGCGCCCACTGCCCTGCTGGAGTTGTTCATTCTGGATGCCACTGTCTGTGGCGGCGACCTCTCCTACTTCCACGCAGGCACCAACCAGGTTGGGACTTCGGTGGTGTGGCAGGGGCAGACTTACCAGCCGTTCCCGGTCGTGGCCGATGGCTTCGAGTGGAGCAGCAAGGGCACGCTCCCCCGCCCCAAGCTGCGGGTGAGTGCCCTCGAGGGGGTGGTGGGCGCCTTGGTGCGCGACCTGGAGGATCTGGTCGGCGCCAAGGTGACACTGAAGCGGACCTTCGCCAAATACCTCGATGCCGTGAATTTCCCCGGTGGCTACAACCCCACCGCCGATCCCACGGCCTGCTATCCGGACGAACCTTGGGTGGTGGAGCGCAAGACTTTGGAGACCTCGGATGTGATCGAGTTCGAACTGATCACGCCGATGGACGCGCAGAATGCAAGGATCCCGTGCCGGAGGGTCACGGCGAACGTCTGCGGCTGGGCCTACAAGGGCACGGAGTGCGGCTATGCGGGCGCCCTGCCCACCTGCGGGAAGACCCTGCTTGAGTGTAAGGCGCACTTCGGTGCCACGGGAGACCTTCCCTTCGGCGCTTTCCCTGGCACGGCGAGGGTCCGATGACGCCGCAGCTGCTGGAGGCCATCCTGGCGCACGCCCGCGCCGAGGCCCCGCGGGAGGCCTGCGGGGTGCTGGTCTGGGACGGGAAGAACGACGCCATCTACCACCCCTGCCGAAACATCGCCGAGGGAGACCAGCACTTCCAGGTCCACCCGGAGGACTGGGTGGCAGCGGAGGACGCTGGCCCGATCCTGGGCGTCGTCCACAGCCACCCCAGAGGATCCACGGAGCCCAGCGAGTGGGACATCGCGTCCTGCCACCGCTCGGGCGTGCCCTGGTGGATCGTGACGCCCGAGGGCGACTGGCGCCGCATCATCCCCAGCGGTTGGGATGTGCGTGGCCGAGTCTTCGCGTGGGGTGTGCAGGACTGCTACACCCTGGCCCGGGACGCCTACGGGCACATGCCCGACTTCGAGCGCGGGCCTGCCTTCTGGACCACGCGGGACCTCTTTGGCGATGGGCTTGCACAGGCCGGGTTCGAGCGCGTGGAGGACGGCCCACACCCTGGCGATGCCCTGCTGATGAGCATCCGCGGCGGTGGTGTCACGAACCACTGCGCCATCTACATGGGCGGCGGCCGGGTTCTCCACCACCTGCCGGGGCGGCTCTCCCGTGAGGAAGACCTGGGACCGCTCAACCGGGCGGTGGTGGCGACTGTCCGGAGGCTGCGATGAAAACGGTTAGGCTCTACGGGGATCTCCGGAAGCGGTTCGGCCGGGAGTTCCGGCTGGCTGTGGACACCCCCGCCGAGGGCATCCACGCCCTGCGGTGCCAGGTGCCGGGGTTCCGGGACTACCTCCGCGAGCATGCCCAGGACGCCTTCCGCGTGGTCGTGGGGAAGGAGGATCGGGACGAGGCGGGGCTTTACGCCCCCTGCGGCCAGTCCGAGGTTATCAAGATCGTGCCGGTCGTGGCGGGGGCGGACAAGGGCCCCATCCAGTTCATCGCGGGGGCAGTGCTGGCGGTGGTGGGGACGGTCTACCGGATGCCCTGGCTCACCAATATCGGCCTCTCCCTGATGGCTGGCGGCGTGGCTCAGATGCTCGCCGAGAGCCCCAAGGGCATGTTCAACCCGAGCACCACGACCTCGGACATCGAGACGTTCACGTTCAACTCGCCGACCGCGACCACCGGGCAGGGGGGCAGTGTGCCCGTCCTCTACGGCCAGCACCGAGTGAGCGGCCATGTCATCAGCGCGGGCATCGACGCGCAGACCTGGCAGGACAAGGGCTTTGGCGGGGCCGCGCCGGACAACGCAGGGACGATGGGGGGCAACGGAGACACGTCCCCCTGGGTCTGGGCCATCGCGCCGTAGGGGGGAGCATGCCGGGAATTCTGCAGCCTGAAGATGGTTGGGATGGGAGCGGTGGCGACACTGGCGCTGGTGGTTCGGATACCGGAACCACGCCAGTCACGTACAGCGATCCCGTCACGCCCGAGACCGGAACGCTCCAGATGCTGCTGTCCGAGGGCGAGGTCCAAGGCCTGGTGAACGGGCTGAAGTCTGTTTTCCTCGACAGCACGCCGATTCAGAACAGCGACGGGTCGATGAACTTTAAGGGCATCGCCCTGGCCCTGGTCGCCGGGACGAACACACAGGCCGCGGTGAAGGGTCTGACCGGAAGCGAGAACCCGGTGAGTGTGAATGTGCAGGCAACCTTCGCGGCGCCGGTCACACGCACCATCTCCTCGAACCCGAGCGCCATCCGCGTCCGCGTGGCCATCCCCATGCTGAAGATCGTGGACACGACCACGGGCAATTCCACCGGCCACATGGTGCAGGTGAAGATCGAGCGGCAGAACGCGAGCTACAACGGGGGGGCCTGGGAGCAGGTCCAGCTCGAGAACAACGGGCAGATCGGCGGCGGCCCCTTCTCCACCAAGTTCGTGAAGGGCTTCCGTGTGGACCTCCCGCCCAGCGGAACTTCTTGGCAGGTTCGCCTGTCGCGCCTCTCCACGGATGATGCGGATGCCTACCACATGAGCCAGACCTGGTGGGAGGACTACACCGAGATCGTGGACGCCCGCCTCCGCTACCCGAACAGCTGTGTGCTCTCCCTCCGGGTCAACGGGAAGCAGTTCAAGTCCATTCCGCGCGTGGCTGCGGACCTATACGGCATCAAGATCCAGGTTCCCACGAACTACACGCCGGCCTCGCAGAACCCGACCACGGGCGTCTGGACGGCGGCGAGCTACGCCACCACCGGCCCGGGGACCAGCGGGGGCGCCTGGGACGGCACCTTCAAGACCGTCTGGAGCAGCAACCCGGCCTGGGTCTTCTACGACGCCGCGGTGAAGGTGCGCTACGGCGCCGGGAGTTTCCTCAGCGCCTCGGGCCTGGACAAGTGGACCCTCTACGCCATCGCGCAGTGGTGCGATGCGATGGTCGCGGACGGCAAGGGCGGGAACGAACCGCGTATGGTATGCAATCTCTACATGCAGAACTCCGTCAACGCGATCAAGGCACTCCAGCAGCTGGCCTCCATCTTCTGGGGGGTCGTGTTCTACGCGAGCGGCGTGGTCTCTCCGGTTGCGGATACCGATGCTTCGCCGTCCGCCCTGTTCACCAACGCGAACGTGGTGGATGGCCGGTTCAGCTACGAGGGCACGGCCCGGACAGCTCGGCACACGGCGGCCATCTGCACGTTCATCAATCCCGAGCTCGGCTGGGCCGCGGACACGGCTGTCTACGAGGACGTGGCCGGGATTGCCCGGTACGGCTACAACCCGCTGGACCTGACCGCCCTCGGGGCGACCTCCCAGGGGCAGGCATTGCGCCTCGCCAAGTGGGCCATCCTCACGGAGCTGTTGGCGGCAGAGACCGTGTCCTTCTCCTCGGGGCTCGAAGGGTCTGTCTGTCGGCCCGGCGATGTGATCCAGGTCTCCGACCAGTTCCGGGCGGGCCACGTCCGTACCGGTGGGCGGGTGCTCGTTGGAGCCACCACGACCGCCATCCCCCTCGACGGGGATGTGACCCTAGGCGCGGGGACCTACTACCTGAAGATCAAGAACAGCGCGGGCGCCGTGGAGTCGCGCATCGTGAGCACGGCCGCCGGAACCGCCCAGGTGCTCACCGTGGGCACCGCCTTCTCAGAGGCCCCCGCTGCTGGAGCCACCTGGGTCCTCCAGGACGGAACCACCGCGGCGCTCTACCGCGTGCTGAGCGTGCGGAAGGGCGAGGGCCTGGTGCACGATGTGGTCGCCCTGCTCCACGACCCGTCCAAGTACACCCTGCTCAACCTGACCACAGGGGACGTGATCCCGCGGCCCGGGGACACGCCAACCATCCCGGCGCCGGTCGGGCTCTCGGCCATCTGCACCCAGCGGATTCTTGCCGACCGCCAGGTGCTTACCATCGAAGCGTCCTGGACGCTGGACGCGGCCCTATCCTACGTGGCCGAGGCTTCCCGCGACTACGGCCCGTGGACTCCCATGACCGTCTCCGGTGCCTCGGCGGTGCTGGAGGGCGTGGCGCCCGGGGCCTGGCGGGTGCGCGTGTCCGGCGTCTGGCGGGCCGGGCAGTCTCCGGCCACCGAGACCACCGTAACCGTCTCCAGCTCGGCCACGGTGCCGGGTTTCGTGGACAGTGTGAAAAAGGGCGACATCGCCACGCCGAATTACGTGCCGGGCACCTCTACCACGATGGCCACGGGCGCCAAGATGGCCGCCGTGCCGTTCACGGCCACCCTGCTGGACGGGACGACCATAAGCGCCCAGGCCGAGTTCGGCGGTGCGGTGGTCATCGCCGGGCGCAAGGCCGCAACCATCGCCAACCGGGTCTTCGGGAACGTCTTCGAGGTCACCACCCCCGGCGCGGGGACCTGGACCTGCCCCGAGGGCATCACCTCGGTGACGCTGCTGCTGGGTGGTGCGGGCTCCTCGGGCAGCACGGGCGTGATCAACAGCCGGGGCGGGGGCGGGGGCGCCTCGGGCGAGTTCAAGAAGATCACCATCGCCGTGGTGCCCGGCACCACCTACAACTACAACGTGGGCGCAGGCGGTGCGGCGGTGTCCACGGCGAACACGGCGGGCAATGCCGGCGGGTCCACTACCTTTGATGTCTACACGGTGGCGGGCGGCAGTGCGCCCAACGCTGCGGGTGATGGCGCGGCGGCCCCGAACGGCACCAACCCGGCCAGCGGCGTAACCCTGACGGCACCCACCGCGCCCGCCCAGGGCAGCGGGACCGATGCAAGCGCCGCGGCCTACGCCGTCACCTTCGACCAGGGGACGGCCAGCAGCGGGGCCCCGGGCGGTGGTGGTGCCACCATCGGCGCCGGCAACCCCAAGGCCGGGAGCGGCGGCCCCTGCATCGACTTCAAGGGCGGCAACGGCGCCAACCCCACCAACGCCGTGGGGCCTGGCGGTGGCGGTGGGGCCTCCCCATTGGCCCCCGGTGGTGCCGGGAGCTCTGGCCCCGGTGCGGGCGCAGCCGGCCAGAAGGGCTCGGGCGGCGGTGGTGGCGGCTGCACCACCACGGCCACCAGTTCCAGCGGCAAGGGCGGCGACGGCTACCTGCGGATCAGCTACTAGGGGGAAACCATGAAGAAGGTGGTGCAGATTTTCGATGGACTGGGGAACCCGGCCGGGGGGCATGTCTTTGAGGCACCCGACGAGGCGTCCTTGGCGGCCTCCCGCAGGTGCTGGCGGGCCTGGGGGGCGCTGCCGAGCATCAGGGTGCCGTCGGCGTCCTGGATGCGGTCCCGCACGGCCACCAGGCGCGCCGTGATCTGGTCGCAGCCCCTGGCGATGCCGTCGATCTGACGGTTCTTCGCGGCCAGCTGCTCGCGCAGCTCCACCGCCTTGTCCAGCACCGCCTGCTCCTCGGTCTCGCCGAAGGGCTGGGCGAGGCCCAGGGCCATGCCCACGTCGTGCAGCAGGCCCCCCAGCCGCCCCAACTCCCGCCGCACATCGCCCAGGCCCTGGGGGTCCTCGAGGCCCAGCACCACCAGGCCGTCGAGCAGCTGCACGGGGCCGGCCGACCGGGTGATGCAGCTGACCCGCTCCTGGATCTCGCGGCCGGTGTACTCGCAGGTGGCCGGGTTCCACTCCTGCAGGCAGAGCAGGTCACCCACCTCGAAGCCGCGGTCATCCTTGCGGATCTCGAAGCGCTTGCGGCCCTCCAGCACCTCCTGGAAGAGTTCGGGCCATGTCTTGAGGCAATGAATCATGAGTGAATCCGTGGTGAGTTAAGGAGCGTTTTTCAGGAGTTGTAGGTGGTGCATTCTGGACAGGTGCTATTCATCCCGAAGGATGGAGCCCTGAAGGTTGTTGCGTTTCAG
>ERZ724522.297-NODE-297-length-33843-cov-7.067687_pt1 | contig 33843 bp, 60 predicted proteins | sample MGYA00376055_ERZ724522 | MGnify/ENA primary metagenome ERZ724522 (study PRJEB28724, sample SAMN07190884) | wastewater metagenome | isolation source: effluent of sewage treatment plant in Hong Hong | place: Hong Kong | collected 2016-03-17 ...
CCTGTACGTGGGTAACAATCAGTTTTGGTTGTATCTAAATGTAGTACAAGTTGATCTTTAACAATATCTTCAAATTTTAAAATCATGCGTAATTTTTAAATGCGTTGTAATTTTTAATAACTTCCGCCTTTGTTAATGACCTATTATAAATTAAGTGAGCGTAAACTGTAACATCTGTAAATCTACTATCATAAGGCACATCATCATTTGCGATACGAATGGTTGCACCTGTTGTAGTGTTATCTCTAGTTACCGTACCAGCAACTGGGTATTCCGTTAAATCAACGTATGATGTACAATTAGTACCGTCTGTGGTTACACAATAAACATGTAAATTCTGTGGGTTAAAACCTGCAATGCTTACAAAGTTACCAATACCACCACCAGCGTTATCATTAACACCCATACTAATATCAGTTGATGTTCCTTGCCATGGATGTGTTGACCATCCGTTAGGACCTCTATAACATCCCAAACCATTATAATCACTCCATGTTGGTTGATTTGATTTGGCTACAATAACGTGTGTCATTGCCGAAGGGATGTCTAATAAATAAGTTAACTTACCATCAACACCATTAAAACTTATGCCACCATCAAGTGTGAAACTAGTTCCACCTGCCAAAGTACCAGTATGACCATTACCTGTTAAATCATTAACAGTTGTTCCAGTTCTATCATAAGAGTTTATATTAACCATATCGTAATGAACGATTAAACCGTTTTTAACGATATCATTATAATCCACAATAAATCTAGGGAATGGTGTTGGGTGTATAGTCAATATTTTACCTGTATTATCTGTAAAAAATTGTTTACTTGCGTCTAAATTTTCAAAATCTAAATCTAAAACATTTGACCCTGTATTTGCGTTGTAAATAATTACATTATCTATATAACCATCTACGGGTGTAAAACTAGGATTGTTCCAAGATGAACATCCCACTGTTACAAAAAATTGACTAGCATTGGAAATACCCATTGTGTTACTACCGTAAGCAACACCGTCAAGATATAAAGTATTCACACCACCAGAACGTTCAAATTTAACATTATACCATTGACCAGTATTCATAGTAGGTACCGTAATTGTTAAATTAGTTGTCGTAGCATTACTATAAACTGTTATAGTATTTGCATCAGTAATCAATAAAGCCCAATCAAAATTAGACCCATACGTATCCTTTGACACTAGTACCTGTCCAAAAGGAGGCATTGTAAAAGTATTTAAATTAAAGTCGGCTGATATATAAAAATCAGTTGCCGACAAATCGAAATCAGGGGTATACGGGGTTGTTAAATAATATTGTGGTGTATGACCATAAAAACGCCCAGAATACGTACCACCTGAAATACTAGGTACAGTTACGTTACTCTGTATTACAGTTTCAATTGAGTATGATAATATTTTTTCCATATTATACTCTAGGTAATCTTATAAAGTCATTATCTCCCACAGCTTCAAAGAAGTAGTCGTTATCATACCATTTTTGACCTTGGTATGTATTAGTAATTGTGGTTCCTGTATATGAACCGTTTATTGTCCAATTGTTTACATCCTCTAATTTAAGCTTCTCTGTATTTGGAATACCGTATGCATAAATTAAAGTTTTACTAAGAATATCACTTGTAACTATTTTAACCTCACCATCTGTTGCTCTCACTAAAATACCGTCAGTTGCTGTATCACCAGATTGTGGTACGGTATAGATATCGAGACTGTTAACAAATGTGAAATTACTCTTATTTGCGTATATGTTAGAACCAATAATGTGGGTGTTTGCAAAACCACCTATGTTGTAGTTATACTGACCACCTAAAATAGAACTATAAATACCAGAACTTAATATACTATTATATTTACCATTACCTATAAAACCAAATGATGAATTTATATGGTTATTCTGACCACCAACAATGAATCCAATATTACATGCTGTATCAACTAGGTTATATTTACCACCTAATACACCAGAATAAGTTCCAAAAACTCTATTTGTATTACCACCACCAATAAACGATGATTGACTTGATATTGTATTATACCTTCCACCACCTATTGTTGAATGTGGCCCGTTGTTGGTATTGTTACTTCCAGCAACGATAGCGTTATTCGTATAGTTAACATTACCAATACCGATAACTAAAGAATTACTACCATAATTTGTATTATTACTACCACCAATAATAGAGTTATCTGAGTATACAGAATTATATGTACCACCAATAACAGAGTTATCCGCACTAACGTAGTTGTAACTACCAACTAAATTTACGTAATTACCACTATTATAGTTGTTTTTACCTGCCATTAACAGATTATACCCAGCGTTGTAGTTATTACTACCCGCTAATACAGATTGGTGACCTACATAGTTATTGTTGTTAACACCAACAACGAGTGAGTTATTACCCCCATTAATATTATTAGTACCAAAAACGACACTTAAAGTACCATTACCTGTTGATCCAACAGTTTGCATAGTATCCCAAACTGTGATTGGTGAACACCCGTGTAAATTAGACACCCATAAATCAGTAATACAACTTGCAGAAGTATTACCTGTGAAAGCGTTAGCTGCTTGTGAAGGTGTTAAGAAAGCCAAGGCCCAATCACTAAATGTGAAAGTCCAAGGTTCTGGTAATAACCTATAGTGTTGTGTACCACCAGATACACCAACAATCATACCCGCCTTTCTACGTAAAGCAGTAATACTATCTAAATCACTTTCTACATCTACGTTTCTAAGACCATCTCTACCGTAGTAAGCATCATGTGTTGCATACGTATCTCCTGAATATGTTGGAGCTATAAAACCTGTTATCTGTACTGAACCAAATATTGACATATATTATTTTATGTTACGTTAATGTTTATCGCACCACCCAATTGATACTTACTTCTAAAGCATTTATAGGTATTCGTTATCCCATATTGATTTGTTATTGGTAATAATTGATAATACCAATTGTTGTTTGGGGTTGGTATTGTATAACCATCTGTTGGGTCAGCCATAGCCATATTCAATAACGTTAATTGGTCTTTGAATAAAGTTGCGGCTGGGGCTGTCGATGGGTAACATATATGTTTGTAAGTTCCTGCCGCACCTGAGAATGGGAATGTACCATTAACTAAATGACCATTTAAGTCACTATATGCTAAAGTTGTAACCATTCCCGATGTTGGTGTTGCTAATGTACTGTTACCCCAATATCTTCTAAATCTCCACACTGCTGAATAATTTACTTGAGGCATACCAACATTGTTCGTCCTAGTACCTGAAATCTTCCAAGTATAAGTACCTGGGGCCGAATTAGTAATGGTTGGTAATGTTATCACTTCACTAAAATCATTTGACATACCACTTGTTGGGGTACTAATGATTGTGTTGATGTTGTTTTTTATAATAATAGAATTTGGTTTAACATTTACAGGGTATGAAGTATTCCAAAGGAATGTGTAGTTACTACCTGATATTGGTCTACCAACTTCATAAATTGGTGTTGTAACACCTAACTGTTGAATGTAAAAACTAGTGAATACAGAACTTTGGTAAGTATAGAATATACTATCAAAAACCTGTTGTATTGTTGCTGCACTGAATGTCGCACCTACAGGTTGTCCACCGACGGCCGCTGTTGTTGGTCCTAAATACGTTGTATATGTAACAGGATTATTAACAGGTTCAGATGTTAATAATTGCATATTATCCCCATTGTAAATGAGGTAATATGTAACACCCGATAAGATATCGTAAGCATCTACAGGAACTAAACCTAAGTCACCAACCTTAGTAATATCTAAATCACCGAGACCGTTAATATTAATTGTTGTGCCAGTATTTGTGTTCGTGTCTGCAAATGTTGTTATATAAACATAAGAAGCACTGTAACCTGTAATGTAAGGGATTGAAGTACCTGAATAGTTGTTAGCTGTAGTTGCTGAAACTAAAATATTACTATATGGTGAAACGTTACTACCACCGAAGGTAATAACCGTCCAATCACTATCCGTGTTAGTCCAAGGAGAAGGTAATAATTTGTAGTAGGTATCAATATCTTGTTGATACACCATCATACCCATTCTTCTACGAAGTGTTGGTATTGCATTTCTTTCTGTACTATTGGCAACACTTCTCAAACCATCGATACCATAGAAAGGATCGATAACCGCATATGTGTCGCCACTCGAACTCGGAGCGATAAAACCTGTTACTGTAACACCACCGTATATTGACATCTTACTTTATTTTAATTTTTATGAACACAACCATACGTTTAGTGAACCACCCACAATGTTGACGGTTCTATAAACGTCATATGTTTGTGAAACGCCATATGCGTTATTAAATGTTATTGTACCTAAATTTGTGTAAGGTATGTTATTACCAAAACATCCCGCTACCGAATCTCTTAAATCCGTTGGTTGAGGTAATGTTGAAGGAATAACCAAATAGATGTAAGTCGTATTTGAAGGGTCGTTAGTTATACTAACATAGTTATTAACCACTCCACTTGTTAATGAAGAGGTAAACCCTGTTACTTCAGACTCACCAACACTTGTATTAGTACTTCTTCCGTAATACCATCTAGGTTTCCAAGTTCTTGAAATTGTAGAATTGAAAGTTCCTGATTGTGTATTAAAACCTGTTATCCTATATAAACCAAGAGTTGCTAATGAACTACTTGATATTGTTGTACCTAAAGTTAATGTTGTATTACCAGGTCCTGGTGTATCTGGGTTTAATCCTGTAGCTATTGTTGTAGTTACAGGGTTTAATTGTTCGATATATAGGGAACCTAGAACAACATTACTGTCGTTACTATTTGTCCATGTAAATGTTTGACCACTAATCTCTACTTGTTGACCTAACTCATATTGAGATAATAGGTTGGTTCTTGAGAATGATGTGAATGCTGGTGGTTGATATGGGTATAATAACATGTCCCACATTTGTTGCATCGTCTGACCCGTAAATGTAGAACCTGCAGGAATACCACCAATTGTTGTTGGTGTCGCTGCCGTATTAACGTACAGTAATAAATCACCTAAACCACATAAAGGTGGGTTAAAGTTCCAACAACCACCACTAAAAGTGATTGAAGCATCGAGTCCTGGACCTATACCATCTGTTAATACAATTCCACCACCTTGTGCTGTTGCGGTATTACCACTAACATTTAGGTAGATAATATTAGATTGAGTGTTAACATATTGTGTATTAAGTGTTGTCGCTGAACCCCATACGGTTACATCACCGTAGATTGTTACTGAACTATTAACATTGATTCCACCTGGGCCACATGCAAATAAATCATTTACATAGATACCAGCTGAACAAGCTGTTAAAGGTCCTGTTAGGGTACCACCTGAGATAGGTAAAAAGGTACTGTTAACGTAATTGTTAAGTGTAACCAAACCATTGTCTAGGCACAAGAAGTTATTATCCAACTCCGCATGTGTTAAAGCTGAACCCTTAATTCCTCTTAATGTTAAACAATTAATAAAAGCCATCTATTTTTCTTTACTTTATAAATATCATAGTATTACACATCCGTTGGGAATATATAATAAAAAGTGTTATCAATATTTCGTCTCCAGTACTCACCAGTGTAACTGAAATTCTCGGCATCTTGCATATCAGCCAAATCAGTTATTAACTCATCCATGTCAATACCTATGATACCGTTTTCAAAAGCTTTAGGATGTGGTTTACCATTCTCCCACCAACCCCAATCTTTTAACCAACTAATGGGATTACGCATGTCATCACGATACCTTTCGTATGTTGCATCCCTTACTATTTCTTTCAATCTTCTAAATTCTTTGTCTAAATCAGCTTTAAGGGTTTTCTTCTCATCTTCTAATTTATTTTTTTTAGTAAGATAATCGTCTTCAGTTATTTCTTCGTTTTGATATGAATCTTCTAACTCACCAACCTCACGGTCTATATCTTCCTCATACCTTAATAGAGACGTTTTATATGGTTCAGTACTATCTTCTTCAAAATCTTCGGCCATTGATATAATATCTTCTTCACTTAAATCACCAACATAACTTTCAGTTAATTCATCAGCTAAAGCCTTTTGATTTTCTATGTAGTAATATTTTTCTGGGTCACCAGTGATTCCTATAGCTTCTTCAACACCATTCAATTGAATGAAATCGTTAGCCCATTCAATTTTTGCTTCATATACTTCATCAGCATCACCAACAGAATATGTAATGTCATCCCATAAATCCGATGTGAAAATTCTCATTCCATAATTGGTATAAGGTAATACGGTTATCTCATCTGCCGTATCTTGTGGTAAATTAAAGTGTTCAACCAATGCCTGAATATGTGGGTCTTCAACATACCCCATATTTTTATACATCTCAGCCATTACCCTCTTCATGTAAGATGCAATAGCCATCTTAACACTAGTTGGCACCATTTTAAGATACACCTCACCAAACCTATCATAACCTAAACTAGTTATGTCATTATCTTGAGCATCCCAAAGTCTTAAACCCTTCATGTTCACTTCAGAACTTAAAGGTTCAATAATTGTATCAACATTTCTTGTGTAAGGTATTTGCCAAGCAACTTTATAAAAGTTGTCGTCACTTTCTAATTTCTTATTAATCACATAGATTAGAAACTTACTAGTTGTTTCACGGGTAAAATGTGATGAGGTCTCCTTTGATGTTGTACACCATCTAGTACCTGCACCGTAATGACAGGATGACTCCCAATTTTTGGGTCTCACAACCAACCAATTACCGTCCTCATAAATTTTATCAACACCCTTTTTAAGTTCTTTCTCTTTGTCTTTCTTTTCTTTTCTCTCCTTTGCACGTTGTATATCGTAGTGCAAAAAATGAATCATCTCACTATCAGTAAATTTGTATTGATATAAATCGGTGGTACCCTCTTTTTTACCCTTATCATCGGTATGAACCATATAGGGTAGTAGTTTATGGAAATCACTAACTAAATTTACAATCTCATTAGCGGTTTCTATATGTGGTTCACTAAAAGCAGTTCCATAATTTTTTTGGTCATACCCGAGCATGTCCGAATTTATAGAATGTACAGTTGGTAAATGGTTTATTGCTTTAACCATCCATTCCAAATATTTTTGATTCCCAGAAGGATCATTCTCTACAAAAAATTTAATAAAATCGTCATTGACGTTAGGGAATTTCTTCTTAACGTCATCAACTCGATTTTCTAGTAAAGTTTGTTTTATTGAATCAACTTTTATTTCCATTTTAAATTAAAATCCTTTTATTTAATAAATATCAAAATATTTATTAACGATGGCGTATTCAGCATTTGAAAATGATTATAAAGTTGCGATAAATAATATCTTAAAAGACATTTATCGTAATACAGACTATTGGGGTACTGGTCCTGCTGGTAATCAAGGTATTATTAAACCTTTATCGGAAAATGATGATCCTAAATGGTCTAATTATAATTTCCTAAATACCCATTGGACTGCAAGAGATAAAGTAGTACTTCCTTTTCTAGGTAATATACCAATTGATAAGGATAAAAAATATACTGATAGTGAAAACAACACCAAATTCTTCAAACTTCTTTGGAGAAATAGAAACTCATTATTTGGACCTAAATCACCTGTAAAAGATAGATTAATTGAAGCTGTTAATAGTACTAGAAAAAGAGGTACTGAAAGAGAGTCTTCTGTTAAGAAAGCTTTAGAGTCGGTCGAAGGTATTAACAAAGTTAATATGGTTGCTGAAGCAGGTGGTACTGAAGATTTTAAAGGTATTGACTTAACCTTGGAATCTACAATTATCCCAAGTGGTACAGCACAAGTTAAACCATTCAAAGGTATTACTACCGATAAAGATTATTGGTATGTTGATACAGATTTAAGAAGAGAGTATACAACTGATTATATGATTTTTGGTAAGCAAAGTGGTATGGAATACCATGTTGCCGTATTTAAGAATGAACCAAAAACTTTTAAATTCTTAGAAAATGGAAAACTAGCCGTTCCAAAAAAACTTTTACTTTTATTGATTAACTACAATGTGGTTAGTAGAAGAAGTGTTGTTAAGTCCTACCAACAATAGGACATTCTAGTTTAGGTGTAACTTCTATTGTAACAGGAGCTATTTCAAGTACAGGATTGTTGTTAGTGTAAATGTAGGAAACAACGTTTGGTTTATTCAAACGATATCTAATAGTTAATCTATGGTCATCACAACCTCTTTGACCTTTATTACTCCAATATAATTCAATATCATCCATTAATATGATTCTATTTTTTTCATAAACAATAGCGTCAATACTATTTCCAATAGTCTCAAGTAACCCCTCACCCCTTTCTTTTAATTGAAGGTAAACACCGTCGATAACTCTATTATAAACTGATCTAAAAACTGGGTCGTTGATATATTCTGGGAAGTTTTTAGGATTTTTATAGATAGCAAAAAATTCAGAAAAGTAACTATCCAATCGATAATCCATTTTCTTAACCTCCACTTTACTACCTTTATCCAATATAATGTTCTCGTTAGTATCAATTAAAGCCGATTTCAAAGATAAATCCGCCTTACCAATTAAATCAGTTGGACTTGTATTTAGGATAGTATCTGTAATAATTTTTATAGATTCATTTATGTCATATTTTTTTGTGAGTATTCCACTAATAATTTTATGGAAACTACTTTCATCATGACCATGTTTAAGTTCTATATAACCACGTATCAAATCAAAATGGTTACCAGCGAAAGACTCTTCATATTTACTATATTCTATAGCTCTAGCCGCTCTTAAAAAATCTTCCAATTCAGCCTCTCTAATCTCACCATTCTTTTGGATGAAACTTCTTAACCTAGCAACCTTTTCATTTATGTTAATATCAGGGTCTTGTAAGTAAGTTGCAATAAGTTTAAAAGCAATACTTGGGTTTTCATTTTTTAAAATAACCTCAGCAGTCTTTCTAAATAGAGTTCTATTATCAGTAGTGATACGTTCTCTATAGAATCTGTAAATGTCGTCTATTGCTTTATGAATTTCTAATGCTTTCCTTTGTTGCATTCCAGATAATAGTCTAACCAATTTACAGTAAACACTATTTTCTTCACTAATACCTTGGTTTATATCATCACCACAAAGTGAACTAAGTTTAACCATATCCTTAAAATGTTTTTCATTCTCAGGTGTGATATCTTCAGTAATTGTTCTACGTAGTAATGCAGTCTCATTCAATACGTTCGGTCTTCTTTTTAAAGATTCCTGAACGTAAATACCTCTACGTAATAATGCTCTCTCTTTGTGTCCTTTAATTGCCATCAAATATAAATATTCTCATATGTACCATCTTCTTTAATAATACAAGAAAATGGTGCCCTAAAAAAATCATCATGTGAGAATGTGATAACCGAATATGGCGGGTTATAAATGTTCCAACTATTAAAATTGAACATATTGTTGGTAGACCAACGTAATAAGGATTTGGTATCCTGTCTTTCTATAATTCTATCGATATAACCAGTTTGATTTGTGATACTTAAAACAGTATCGTACAATTCTTCCATCATAAATGTTAATGTTTATTCAACAGTAAACATTTAAAAATTAAGACTGAAGTTTACTGTTCATCTTCTTCCCCATCAACTTCTAAATCACTTAAAAATTCTAGTGATTCAATTACAGATTCTAAATTAGAAATTAAACTTTCTAAGTAAGATTCTGCATAAGTTTCTTCTGGGTACATATCAACTAAAACATCTGGTTCTTTTGTTTGTATGATTCGTAAGTCTTCAACCATTTCGTTTAAACCACCAATCATGTCTTGGAAAGCATTTCTAGCTTCTGGACTAAAACTCATTGAGTCTTCTACAAAATTATCTCTTTCTTCACGTTCTTCTTGACGTTCACGGAGATATTGTTTGATAGCTTTATCAATTTTTGTTTCATGCACAAAGGTACCATCTCGTTTTAGTCTTTCACTAACAAGTTTTCTGACTCTATCATTATTAAGTCTAACTCTTTTTTTCATTTTACCTTTATGTTTAGCTATAAATATTATATCATTAATATAAATAAAGAAAATATGGAAAATTTAGATTCTAAAAATTCATCACCAGTAGAAAACGATAAAGGTTATAAATCATTAAAAGATATTATCACTATGGAAGTGATAAAAGAATTGGTTAAGGCATGTCCTAACGATATGGAATTAGGTTCCAAGGTTAGAAAAATAGTTAATTCTTCTAAAGGTTAAAATGTAGGGTCTCAAGACCTTCGAAAGAATCGAAATCTTCTTTACTGATTTCTCTTACTTTAAAACCTTCATCAAAAAAACCATCTAGGAAGTCTATCATATCCTCAGGATCTACTGTTAATTTAATTTTATAGACAGGTTCATTATCCTTATCTAATATCTCAATGTAACGAGCTTTGGATTGTGCAATAGCTTCTAACATTATGTAAACTTTTGCTATGTGTTCTTTGTTTTCCATCATATATAAATATAATCTCACTTAGGCATTTACCAAATCAAAAATATTTTATAAATTTGTATTAAATTAAAAAACAATAAAAATGAAAAAGTTAGTATTATTCTTAAGTGTTATCACGTTGTTAACTTCTTGTGGAACTTCAGCTCCCGAAGGTGATGCACCTAAATGTGATTCAACAGGTGTTTGTTGTGATTCAACCAAATCCGACACTTGTTGTGTAAAATCTGATACGTTAAGTACAGACACAATTCGATAATAAAAAAGGGACTTTAAGTCCCTTTTTTTATTTCATTTCTACACCCACATTAAATATAATGAATTTAAAGTCACCGAATTTTAATTTAAAGATGGTGAAACTTCCTGTACCCCAATTATTAACCCAACGTAATTTCTTCTTCTTAGGTTTTTCTGCCATACTAATTGCTATCCTATTTTTAATTTCATCCATTGATGGTGCAACGAAACCTGCAGGGCCAAGTAAATTATTCTGTACGGCTGGAGCTATTAAGTGATACTCTTCCTCACCGTTCGTAATCTTATCTAATTCCTTTTGTAAGGCATCAGCCACTTCGTACTCTTCTTTAGCTACACAAACTTCAACCCATGTGGTTAATAGTGCCACACGTTGAACGGTATTAAGTTGGTGTTTATAAAAACTGTAGAGTCCAATAATACCTCTGATTTTATTTTCTAATTCACTCATTTAATTAAGTATATGAAACATTGTATATTATATAAATAATTAGTATCTTTATTTTATGCGAAATATATTAAGCCGACTACAAGAATTAGTACACAAACTTCAAACTAATTCATCTTCTAACATAAAGAAGGAATTTCTTCAGGAGTACTTCCATGATAGTGATTTGAAAAAGCTTATCATGTACGTACATAACCCATTCTACCAGTTCTATGTAACTTCTGATAACTGTAAAAAATTTAACACCTTACTTTCTTTAACTGAGAAAGAATATGACATTTTTGAATTGTTAGATGCCTTACGTACTCGTGAGGTTACTGGACATAATGCCATCGGACTTATTAACTCCTTTATAAGTCTTAATCCAGAACATAAAGATTTAATTTATGACATCATCGATAAAGACTTAAAATGTCGAATAGGAGAGGGCTTGATTAATAAAGCAGTACCTAATACCGTACCAACGTTTGACGTTGCCTTAGCTGAGAAATATGAACCTGAGTTGGTTGATTTTGAAAATGAGGAGTGGTATGCCTCTCGTAAATTAGACGGTGTTCGTTGTATTGTTGTAGTAGATGAAAATGGTCATGTTAGTTCATTCTCTCGTCAAGGTAAAATGTTTGAAACATTGGGTAAGGTTGAAGAGACTATTATGCGTTTAAACCTTCGTTCCGTTGTTTTCGACGGTGAAATTTGTATGGTTGACGATAACGGTAAAGAAGACTTCCAATCCATAATGAAGGTAATTCGTAAAAAGAATCATACAATCCAAAATGTTAAGTATAAGATATTCGATTATTTGACTTTAACGGAGTTTTCTAACCAAAGAAGTGTTCGTAGATTGTCGGAACGTTTAAATGCCTTAGAAGGTACTATGATGACTCTACAGACGATTTTAGATAGACAACGTCCAAGTGATAAGGGTATTTGTGAAGTTTTATTTCAAGAGAAGATTACTGATTTACAACACTTCCAAGTTTGGGTTGATGTTTCATCTGAAGACGGATGGGAAGGTGTAATGTTACGTAAGAATGTTGGGTATAAAGGTAAACGTAGTAAAGACCTTTTAAAATTTAAAAAATTCCACGATGCTGAATATATTGTTGAAGGTATCACTTATGGTGATATCCGTATTTTAGTTAATGGTCAAGAGGTTACTGAAACTATGACATCACAAATCATGATTAAACATAAAGGTTATGAAGTTGGTGTGGGTAGTGGTTTCTCTATTGAACAGAGACAAGAATTCTATCGTGATCCAACCAAGATTGTTGGTAAAACTATTACAGTACAATACTTTGAGGAAACCAAAAATCAAGACGGTGGTATCAGTCTTAGGTTCCCAGTATTAAAACATATTTACGAAAACGGTAGGACTGTTTAAAAAAATTTATTATCTTTGTGGGAATGAAAATTATCTTTTTAGATATTGATGGTGTATTGGCTCTAGCTTTTGGTTCTATGAATAGAAACAATAAGTGGGACGCATACCCTTTTGACAGAAAAGCTGTAAAGGTTTTAAATAAAATCTTAAAAGAAACGGGTGCTGAAATCGTATTGTCTTCTGATTGGAAACATCACTACGGTATGAAAGCTTTATCTGAAATCTTCTTAGAACTTAATGGCGTTATCAAGGCTCCAATCGATGTTACACCAGCTTTACCAACTAATTCAATGGATTTAGAAGGTGGTAGAGTGGCTGAAATAAAACTTTGGTTAAAAGAGAATGCTGAAAAAATGGGTGTTACTCATTGGGTTTCAGTTGACGACTTGAATATGAGTGAAGGTTTAACTAACTTTGTTCACTGTAAGAGATTTAATGAAGGTATCAAACAAACTGGTCTTGCAGATAAAATTGTTAAATTTTTGAGTTAATGAAAATTTGGACTGATTATTATAAAGTACTTGATGTAATTGATAGTTGTGTAACTATTGAACAATTAAAGGGTGCGTCGAGAATGTTGATTCTATGGTTAGATAAACATTTGGACTATCAGGTTTATTCAAGTACTTTTAGAAACCATATAGAAAAAAAATTTAAAGAATTAAATGGAGAAGAAATTGATAAAATACCATATAAAGACATTACAATTTGTTAAACCCAAGTGGTTCTCAACTAATCCTTGTGTTGAAATTGTACTGCCTCAATCAGGAGAAACTGTAAGACTTACGGCAAATTTTGATTACGCCTCATTATATGATAGGGTGATGCCTACATTAACAGGTTTTGAAGATGTGGTGGTTTACGGTACTGGCGGTGAATTTAACACCAGTGGTATTGAACCATTGTATCAACAATTCTATGAACGTAGAACCAGGGGGAGAAGACCATCTTGGCGTGATTATGTGGGTGATTTCAATAGTATTGAAGATGAACAACCATTCTAAAATATATGAAGAAAAGGATAAAGCGTTGGTTATATTATAGATTTGCCAGATTATCGGTAAAAGCTAAATGGTCAAGAGATAGATTACCCGAACTTAGTAAAGTTCAAAAAGATATCATGAAGATTACGTTAAACTTAATAGCGGATAACGAATCTGAATTACTAATAAATCCCACTTACGATGAACGCATAGGTGAGAAATATTATGTTAAAAAAGAAGGTAGTAACGGTGAGGTTGAAAAGTTTGTAACAATATCCAAATCTTCAACAGGTTATATGATTACAGTGATTGGTCATGAAACCTTTGAGGTTGATAAATACAATTATCATTACGACATTTGGTTTAACGACACTTGTGGTAAAATGATTGTAGATAAGTTCACACGTGTTATCAGGAGAAGGAGAAATAAGATGGAGTCTGAAATGCGTAGGGGTGACGAAAAGACATTAGAATTGATAATCAAAAAAATGGAAAACAAATAATGACAAAAAAATTTTATTTCAACGGTAACTACATTGTAAAAGGGAGGAAATTTTTTGGTAAAATATACGGTATTGTTATAGCAAGTAATACCCAGGTTTATACGAAAGACCAAAAAGTTTCTATAAAATCAGAAACCTTTAAAGAAGTTGACAACAAACAAGTTGAACTATTAAAGGACTGGGGTTATTTTTCTAACGATTAATTTATTATATTTGTATAATGGATAGAGAATTTATTTTGTGCGCAGCTAATCACTATAATGATGGTGTTGAGCATCACGCACAACCTAAAAATATTAAAACAGGTTTTGTTGTTTGTGGACACAGACATCATTCCTGTATTGCTATGTTTGCATTAATGGTTGGTTTTCCATATGATGAAAGGGGTTTAGAACTCATGCGTACTGAGGAACAGGGCTTCTTAACAAACACAAATAGATTTGTTGATAGATTGGAAGCTCTTGAGATTGCTAAGAATGCAAATCAATTAAAACCAGATGAACGTATCAATGAAGTTATAGGTTTATTTAGTGAAAATTTATATTAATGGACTTAGTTAAAAAGAAAAAAATAAAAACCCTAAATGAGTTAAACACATTCAATGTGAATAAAGCCGAAATTAGGAGACAACTTGGAGCACTCGGATTAGAGGAAGAATCTTTCACAGAGAGGTTTCAAAGAGAACTTGATATTTTAACACGTGAACATGAACGTAGGTTAAAAAGAATTAAAAACATCTCAAGAGTTGTATGGGCTTTATTTGCAATCGGTATGGCGTTACAAATCATTGCTTTAATTTTAAAAATAAAATAATGGAATTACAGGAATTTCTAAACAAAGTCGTAGGTATGGGGTCTCTATCTCACGACGATGAAGGTAGGTGGAAAATACAACCTTTTGAAGTTGTTACAACAGATGAATCAAACTATTCTAAAAAAGGTTACATAACCTTTAAAGGTGCTAGATTTCAGGAGTTCCACTGTTCACTTGAGGATTTCAAAACTGTACAAGGTATGAATGAATCACTTAATTACGGCTACACTCAGGCAATTAAAGATGTACTTGTAAACGGAAACGTTAGTTCAACTATTAAACCGTTTAAATTCGTTTAAGTCGACCTTGTGTCCAAGCCTCATAGTTTGGACCTATATAGTAAACAAATTGCCTTCCATTTCTTTCCATTCTAACTAATCCTGCATCTTTAATTGAACTAAAGAACATTGAGTTATGTCCTTTTGGTCTTCTATGCCCTACAACATCTTCATAGAATTCTTCTGCGGTTCTACCAGGATTTTGTCTAACATAATTTAAAAATTCCGTTGTAAGACTACTTGGGTGTGCTGGGTATTCGAACTTATATGATGAATGACTGTTAGTTGCCTGCCAAAGAACAGAACCGTCTTTTGATGGTACGTTAGATTGGAAGAAGTAATTATATAGAGCTTTATCTATCATATCTTGAATAAGACTCGTAAGTTTTTCATAAAACTCATCATCATGGAGACATTGACTAACTAGTTCTGTTGGGTTCCACTCTGCTTGAGGTGTTTCAAGAATTGTATCAAATCTTTTTTGTGTTATACGAGATAAAGTATCTTTAAAGAAACTGTTATAACCGTATAAACTAATATCTTGGTAGTATATAAAATTACGTAAACTGATAGGTAGGGTTACATTGACAGCTTCAGCATTTTCTACTATACCAAAAGGACCGTCATTTGGTGATTTATATAAACGTATAGTTGCCATAAGGTCGTTTTCAAAAAGTAACTGACCGTCAACAAAGTAATTACTTTGAGCCTCAACACGTGTATTAGGATAATCACCTGCATGATATATTTGGAATCTATGTCCATTATCCATCGACATATATTCCCAATTACCGTAAACATCTATAAACTTTCTATTGTGAACACGAGCCCCATCTAATAAACCTTCCATCCAAAGGAAAACTAAATCATCCCTTTTCATTTCAGTGATTAATGCATTATTTAGTTCCTCAATTCTGTTTTTAATTCTATTTTGTCTTTCTTCAACAGCTCTACGTTCATCGGTTGCCTTCTTAATTGCCTCATCTTTAGATTGTTCGTTTCTTCTATCAAGAGAAACTTGATACCAATGGTCTACCATAACCTGTAATCTTTCAGGTAATACAGGCATAATATGGTCTAAATTTATGCTATTATCTTCTTCATTATAACCAGTACCCCAACCACCTGTCGGTCTATAGTTCATATACGTGACGTTACCCACACCGTGGACGAATTCAGTTTTAGCAAATGGAGCACCAAATTGTTTATGAATAGCAAACTTATAAAGGGAACCTTGTTTTCTTGTCTTATCTAAGATGTAATATAGAACACCATTAGTGGTATAAGTTTTAAAGTAGTTATCTGTTTGTTTCGATGTTGTACACCACTTAGTTCCTGCCCCATAATGGCAAGAAGCTGCATAAGTTTTAGGTACCACAACTAACCATCTACTGTCTTCATATATTTTATCAACGCCACTTTTTAACTCACGTTCTTTAGCTATTTCATTTGCTCTTCTACCAGCCTCAGCAAGAACATCACCCATGACCTTTAAATCTTTGTATTTAGGGTCATAAATGTCTTTATCTTTTATTAAATTTCTTTCCGAAAATTTATGGAATGAATCTACTAGTTCCAATAGATATTCTAATTCACCTATCATTGATGGTAAATCCCCATCTTCACCAGCATCTTTTATTTGGTTACTCCACCAATCGACAAGACGGGCTAAAACCCAATCAATATACTTACCGTTTTTAGAAGGATCATTTTCAGGTCTTTGTACTATACTAATAACGTCACCCCATTCTGTATCGTTTTTCATAGGTCCTAAATTCTCATGACCTGGCACAATATAGTTAGACCATTTATCTATAACAGATTTGGTACGTCCTTCGTTGATTAAGGATTCAAATAGTATTTCCAATGAAATAGACATTACTCTTTTTCGATAACCATTTTTTTCTTACCACCTAAAGATGTATCGTAAACTACGAAATGAACTTCAGGATACATTTTGTTTAATTGTTCATCAATAAATTTTTGAACAGCTTTAACATTTTTCATATCGTCATCAGAGAAACCAAGAGAAATCTTTTTATACTTACCGTTAACTAAATTGTTTTTAACACCATCAAGTAATTTTCTAACGAAATGTTCGATAGCAACTTGTTTAGCGTGTTCTGGATTTGAGGCTCCGCCTGTTACAGGTAAACCAAATCTTTCACCAAATTCTTCAGAGGATACTGGGTAGTATTCACCTCTTTCATCTAAGTATAAGTCCAATAATTGTTCAGGATTAAGACCTTTAGTTAAACCACCAGGTAATGATTTTTGAATATTAGATATCATCTCCTTTTTCTCGTCACGACTTAAAACCATTTTAATGAAAAGTTTAACACCTTGTTTTAAAGCCTCAGGTTTGTGTCCACGTGCTGTATTGATAGCAAAATTATTAGCATATATCAATGCTTCAATAAATTTTTTGTAACTTGGGGCAAATTTTTGGTGATGGATTGCTTGTTCTGCATCTCTCAAGAAAGCATCTGTTGATTTGAAATCGGAGAAGGAGTCTTCTCTAATACGATAATTAGGATCAGTTCTCACATGTGCGAACTCTTCTGTTGATACATCTACAGGTACCCACTTATCACCTTCTTTTTTATCCATATGGATTTTTGTTGGCATTCTTAAAATATTATCATCCCAATCAAAAACATATGATCTGAGCTTGGCTTCTAATAAAAAACGTCTAACTTTATAATATTGACTTTCGGAAATTAAAATTTTTTTCATTGAAAATTAGTTTATTTATAAATATTACGTATCTTTGTATTGTAATTAATTAAGAACGTTAACATTTAGATATTTATATTATGATGGATTATAAAGATTATATGGTTGTAGAAAATTGGAAAGATGTTTCTACTGAAGATTTAAAAATTTCTAAGAAGAGTGCTAAGAAGTTATCTATTATGAATACTGAATGGGTAATGTTCTACGCCTTCTTAATGATTTTTATCGCAGCTCCCGCTACGGTTTTATTTACTAGAGGTTTTGGCAGAGATTTTCATTTCTTTGTTGGTATGTTCATCGCATATTCTTTAGTATGGAAGTTCTATCTTAAGAAGAAGATGATTAACAAGGGTGTTAAGCAATTAGCCGATGAAGCTGTTAAGGAAATCGATATTGTAATGAAATATCGTACTCAATAAATAAAAAACCCCGAGTAATCGGGGTTTTTTTATTATCTTTTTCTAACCTTATCTATTTTTTGTAAGAAGTTACCACCTACTAATACTACAGGTACATCAGAATAAGAACCGTCTGGGTTTTTCATTCTATCCCTACGACCCATAGTTGGTACCCTACCAGGTACGTGAACATAATATCTACCAGCATTTTCTGGGCTTAATTCTTTTTGTCGACCAGGAGCTCCCTCATACGTTGAAGTTATTATACCCTCGTCACCACGGTATAAACCGTAACCACTAGCTAATAATTTAACACGGTCACCCTTTTTCAATCTAATAGGATTTGGATTAACTTCGTGTGCAATCTCACCTCTTTTTTTCCTTTGGAAATTAATAACTACTTTTCTTTCGATAGCTTTCAGTAAGTCTTGTAATTTCTCAGGTAATCCAGACTGACCTATAAATCTCTCCCAACTTATTCTATTATCTTCAGCATCCCAATAAGTTGTTTCTGTATCTGAAAATTTATTTCTATATATTCTTTCAACAGTTTTGTTATGTCTATTCTGTGGGAATCTATTAATAATATTAGCACGTTTAGTTTTTAAATCAATCTCTTTATGCCAAGGTAAATTTAATACAATATCTTCTTTTGGTTGATCCAATTTCATTGCTGTATTAATTGCCCACTTATTGTTAGTCTTTTTGTTCATAACAAAAATTAAATAGAAATCACCTCTAGTATATCTTTCAAAATATTGTGGATCATTTCTCATGGTTACACACCATTTACTACCAGCTCCATAAACACAAGATGCTGCATGACTCTTTGGGGACATCATTAACCAAGTATCATCTTCATAAATTTTTGTGACATCTTTGGCTAATTCTTTTTCTTTTGCCTTAATTTTTGAATGTGCAACAGCGTCAACTAACTGACGGAAAGAACGATAGGCGTTAATATCTTTAATTGGTAAACTAGCTGAAACCCTATGGAATATTTTAACCTCCTCTAAGACCATATCACAAAGACCCGTTATCCAACCTCTAGGTTGTTCAGCATCAAACTTAGCTGGTGATGCGTTATCCCATGTTTCTCTACAAGCCGCAGTTTCATGTGGTCTTCTTGTGCCATCATAATCATACTCCATCTCCAACCATTCCCATACAGTATTATAACTACCAATTTCCCCGTCATTAAATCTTCGGTCATCATCGTAAATCATCTTACACATCCAATTCAAGTATTTGTTATTACCTGAAGGATCGTTCGCTGAAAGGTATTTAATCATGTGGGGTGGTAAACAAGGATAAGCTTCAATAGCTTGGTTTACTCTATTCTCAGTGATTAACTGTTCTAATATAATATATTTGATTGTATTTGATTTCATCCTATATAAATATATCAATCTTCATCATCGTATACAGATGACTGTGGTTTTTCAGGTCCTTTTGTATTGAGTAAATCTAATAGGAGCATGTCAGTAATTTCACGGGCCTTTTCTGGATAATTTGTTATATTAGCTCCTCGCATAATATTTTTAATCATCATGTAGACAATGGTATAGTTTTCATAACGATTAGTTATATCGTTAATGGTCAGTCCAGTATTGTTTTTAATTTTTTTAACATCGTCATTTATGTTATCATTCATGACGTGAATGAAATGTACTAAATCCCTATCCTTCATTAAAAGATTAAGTTTAATAACTTCATATAAGGCTCTCATAGAATAACCCTCGTTTTTTTTGTCCCCACTTGTTGCCATATTTATAAATATCACTTGTTGATACCATAAAGAATATTGATTATTATTAAAACATAAAGTGTATGCATGAAGTTGGGCAAACATATAGGTTCGCTGAGAGCTGGGGTAAGATAGCTTCAGGGACTAAGGTTAGACTTATGGCAACAATTTCTTATAACAACCTACCTACTTCAGTTTATGGTGCTGTGGTAGAAGTTAGTTCTCGAGGTAACGCTTGGAAGTATGCCCCTAAAGACAATTTTACTATTGTTGATAAATGTGACGACTTAGATGAAGAAACTCAAATTACTTTCATACCTTTAAGAAACCTAATACCCGTTATTGATGATAAAATAATTGTTTGGGGTATAGGTCAGAAATGGAACGTTAGAGAAGCAGACTGGTACAATAATTGGAGAAAGGAATGTAAGGAGAGGTGGGGTTATGACGTTCATGAAAGATTATACGGAAAAAAATAAGTAATATGAGATACAAGGAGACCGAGAAGATTTTGTTTAAATTCCATTCAGGAATTTCAGATCCTAATGATTATACAATTGGTGAGGTGATTACACAATTACTTCACGGTTTACCTGAATGGAAAGAACCAGGTGAATATTACTACATTGTAAAATGTGAAGTTGGTTGGCCTTTGGATGAAGGTTCTTCTAGTAAAGTTAAATTCCTAGTCGGTGAGGATGTTTTCTCCAAATTAGAGATGGGATCAAACTATTGGTTTGTTCGTGAGAAGAATATACTAGGTAAATGGGATGGAACTTCTGTCGTTCCTGAAATGTTAAATTTCCAACTTTTAAAACATAAATTCCGTAAGTAGTTGTTAACTAATTAGGTAGTTGTTGAAAAATAGGTAGTCGTTAGAGTAGTTCGTCAAACAAACCTGAGACCTCATCTGATGAGGCTAAGTTAATAGGTACATAAGTACCGTCATTAAAGTTTCTAACAATAGTATCGGTTTGTATACATGCTTTCATATATCTAGCTCTTTGAGCAAAAGCGTATGGGTCTGGCATATGATTCTCCCAAGAAACAATCCACCCTTCAGGGTCGGTTTGTGAAACCCAATCAGGTGTACAACGTCCACCAATTGTATATGTAGTACCATTTGATTTACCGTTTTGTATTAACGTAAATTGAATATTTGTGTAATCATAATCACGTTTAAAATTTTCAAATAAATTTTCTTGTGGCATTAAACCTAATAGGTATTCCACAACTTGCCATTCATGTGGGTTATATCTATCAAGGTATTCAGCGTTTAATTTATATGCACTAATATTTTTTCCCTCACCAAATGTTTGATTGACCAGTCTCAACATTTCTTTGGCTTTACCTTCGGTCTTAAATGTGATTAAATTGTAGTCTTCATATTCACCTCTACCATAATCATCTATATTAACCCAATGGACACCGTATGTTAAATTCTTTGACATAACATACTTACCAGAGTCGTGCATTATCATATAAACCCTATGACCCACTGTCGGTGGATTTTTAACTTCTTCATTTAAATCACCAAAGTAATCCGTATCAAGAACATCTTTCATATGTTCTTTAGGGATTAGAGTGAACCATCTAGTGTAATTCCATTCACCACGCTTATCAAAAGAATGATGATCACCACTGTTATCTATAATCATGATACCACCGTAGTCAACATCTACAACCTCATAATTTCTACCTTTAGTTGCTTCAACAATCTCACTATGTTCCATAACCAAATCAGTGTGACAGTATAAGAAATCACCTACTTGTGGGTATTTAATTTCAATTGGATCTTCATCTCTGAATGGCACTAGATTTTCTGATTCATATAATTGGTCGAACATATCATGACTATCAGGTGTGTTCTCTATGATGTCGTTAAATTCAAAAGCATATAACTCTTTAAATCCCTCTTCCTCACAAACTCTTGCGGATGCGGAAACGTCCCATAGACTTTCCTCAGAATCAGCACCAGTAAAAGTTCTATTCTCAATATTATCCCACCATATAGATTGTAGGTTGGCCCTTTTTGGTTCTATTCCTGTTTCACTATTTGGCCAAGTAAACCCCATTCTAAATAACCATTTTTGGGCATCAACTCCCTGTGAATCGTTATCAACATCCATATGCCAAGCCTTCCCAACTAGATAGTTGGGATTACTAATTAATTCAGCAAAATTTGGTGTAACGATTTTGACCATACTAATAAATATTAGGAAATATCTATTAGGTCGTTTGGAAAACTTCCTCCCCGTTATAGAATAATCTATCGAAACATCCTTGACCACAATAAGTTTTAAGGGTCCATTTTTTGTATTGGTGAGCCGAACCTAAGAAATCTTCATCAGAATATTTTTCATAAACATCCTTCCCTTTCTTAACAATATGAGCCGTGAAAAGGGTCCAAAGAATTGAAGTGGTTTGAGTATGACGTTTCATATACCAATAGTCTTCATACTTCTCTTCCCACTTAAGGAATTTATCGATTAGTTCTTTACGTTCCTTTTTACTTAAGGATTTGTAGTAAGAAACAATTCTCTTACGTTGTATCTTAGCAATTTCTTTTTTGAGTTTCTCTTTTTCGAAATACTCATTAAGGCTTTTTTTACCTTCAGGTGATTCCCAAAAACCAACAATACGGTCAAGACCACTTTTGGCCTTTTTAACTTCTTTAGGGGTCATCACCTCGTTTGTGGTGAAATCTCCACCAGGAGATCTTGTTTCATCAGCCCATGCTGATTCTGAATTACATAACATCATTTTATATGAAGAATTTTATTTAACCAATCTTTATCAATTTCATTAGGTTCCTTAACCACAGGAACTACACGTTCAATTCCAGCACCCAATATTTCGTCAAACATTGCAATCGTCCAACGACCATCAATTAAGAATGCAAACTGATCATCAATATCACCGTCTATTGAATCGTCAACTAGATATGGTTCTACAGGTACCCATTCAAAACCCATCTTGGGGTAAATTTGAATGTCTTGTTCTGTAACCATTCGGTATTCATTTAACAAAACACCATTTCTTTTTTTCTGAAGATACATACCCATCTCTAGTTTTGGTGGGTTGTAATCGACCATAACAATTTCCATAATACAAATATACGAAAAATTATTGAGAAGAAAAAGGTTCTACACCTTTACTAGTTACCAAGAAGTGACCACCGTCTGATTTTCTTATACAATGGTAAACAGGTAATTTTTTTGAAAACGTTGTTACCTTAGTCCAAACTTTTTTATTAACATAACATATATCATCTCTTCTTGGGTGAACTAAAATACCTCTAGCATATAAATCATCAATACATTCTCTATTAGCATTTATCATACCATATGAAGTCTCACCTTCAAGACATTCATTAAAACCAGGTATTTCAAAATACTGCCACATATCTGGATTCCATGGGTAATGTTGTCCTGTGTCTACAACAATCCATTCACCATCTTGTGGTTCAAAGTTCGAATTACTATCAACTATATCATTAGTCCAATCTAAATCTTCAGATTCATTTAATGTATTAAACATTTCATTACTATCTGGTGCAGGTTCTAAATAATCAGAGGTAGAATACCAACATCTACCTTCACCACATCTATGGTCGGTGAAATCACGATTTTGGTCTGCCTGTACAGACGACATTAAGAAATTCATCTTTGTATCACTCCAATTATCAAATAAGATTAAATAAACTCTATGGGGGTGACCAGTACCACCACCTGTGTTCTTAAATTTAAGTACGGTACCTAATTCATTAGTAAGTGTTTTACCACCAACAGTACCGTTCATGATAACCCTATCACCAATTCCAAATTTTTGTGTATATCTTTTCGATTTATATAAATCATCCCAATACCCTTCATATAATTTATCATAATCAATGTCTATATCACTACCTTCAGGTATGTAGATAAAATTTTTATCAATATATCTATCAGAAAAACCGTGATTAGCATCTTCAGGTTTTTCACCATCAAGAAGGAATACATATCGATTACCTTTATAACCATATTCATACCAATCATAGTCTGGTTCAATTTTTATAATTTCATAAGTATGACCTTTAGTGGCAAACCTGTCTTTGAGAACATCGTTAAATCGTAAATCTTCTTTACAATAAAACTTGTCACCAACTTTGTATTTGTTAATTCTATTACCTGTGGATTCATTTAATTGATTGAAGAGATTAGAAGTGTTATCAATATCAGTTGATACTTCAGACACTTTAATAAGTTCATGTTCAGGATATAATTCAAAATATCTTTGTGGTTTATCTCTACCGAAATTTACTAAAAATCTATTATAGAAGTTATCGTATTTAATAGCTAAAGTTTGCCAATTATTACCAACAGTAGGTACTTTTGAAATATCCTGACGACCCGTCCAACTTACATTCTCACCAAAATATTCTTTTAGGATTTTAACCATAGTATCCCACTCGATGTTTATATCTTTTTCAATTAGATAAGTAATTTTCTTATCAAGACTTTCTTCTCGAAGTGCTTGTTCATCTAACTGACCAAATAGGTCAGATGTCTCATCATAGTCAACAGATTTTTCCTCAATCCATTTCCAACCATCTGTGACAGGTATTGGTTCTACATTAAGCACATGGGCCAATTCATTAGGTCTTACAGAATGTTCGGAAAAAAGAAGGGAATAAGGACTAAAATTATTATAGTCCATCATAACGACAAGGGTCTTATGACTATTAATATTTTTTTCAGTCGGGATAATATCATTATGGTTTGCCCAACGAATACCAGGAAAATTTTCTTTTAAGGCATGAACAAATAAATCAACACGTTCATCACCACGAATCGGTGGATCAAATTCCAAATGTAAGACAGTAGTTGGCATACCAATAAATATGCCAAAAAAGCGGAAGAAGGGGGTCGGGGGATGTCGTCAGACGTGATCCGCATATTTTTTTCTCTTCCACACAGAGAAAGAATTAAAAAGAATGTCTTTTTAAATTATGAGATATTTCCCGATGAATAACCAAATCACCATTCTGAAATGCAACGGTACGCCACATATCATCATTCTCAACTTGTCCGTCAGGCATAACCATAGGTTCATGATAACGGACAGCAATACCATAAGGTCTATCTTCATCATAAGCAGTAACGGTCATAAGGGGAATCTTATAACCAACCGAAGGCCCAACATATTTTAGGACATCACCAATCTTTAACATACAAATTTAAATTTATTTAATCTTTCAATGGGCCTAATATCAACAGAAGAGATATGCCTAATAATGGTGTTACGAGTATAGGTAAACCAAGGGTCACCAGAACCATTAGGAATTATTGTACCATCATCATTATAAACCTCAATCATCCGTTTAGAGATAACCTTAAACCATTTACCTTTTAACTCACGTCTAATGGTGGAATGAGCATCATTCTTAAAACGATATATCTGACCTACTACAATTTCTTCTAACATACAAACTTAAATTCCAATTTAGATTTACCCCAAATATTTCCATAGGCAGGATCAATCCAATGTTCCCAACCAGAATTAGATTCAGGATTGCCATTCCATGTTCTCCTATCACCATTCATATATAAAAGGTGCTTATTTAATATATCACTATAACGTTCTCTTAAATAATTAATTGTAATTTCTTTCTTATTTAATTCCTGTGTCATTTCTATGCCAATTTAATTCGTATTCATGACCATCTTTATATTCTTTCCATTTCTTATCCCATGGTCCTTGGAATAATAATGTCAAACAACCATTCGACTTATTAATACTATGATAAGCATCTTTAGGAAAATATTTTATGAATGATGTTCTTTTCTCATACACGATAGATTTATCTTGTTTTAAAATGCCCTCAATATAAGAGCCAAATATTTTAAAACTTATTGCATTGAAAGCATGTGTATGAAAGCGGTCTTGGTCACCGCCTTTAAAATAAAAGAAAAGAATTCCAAAAAGCTTTTTGTTTTCGAAAATAATAAATTGGTGTGCTTTTAATTCACCATATTTAATACATTTGTAAGTTAGGATTTCGTTGTTAAATAATCTCATATTCATTTAGTTTTTTTTAGGTTTCGCTCCCCTAAACTAAATGAATTATTCAAACTCCCCTTCTTCCTCTTCTAGGTCCTGTCTATCAATTACAACAAATTGTTTAGATATTAAATCCATTGCTTCATCATATGAATTCAATCTAGCTATAGTTATAACATCACTTACGGCTTCACTTATTAATAATTTCCTCTTCTGTATATTTCTCAACATCATCCCAATCTTCACTTAAAGCTCCTCTTCTAACACTCTCTGTTTCACGTGCCATTTCAATAGCTTTAAGCATATCAGCTTCAGTAAATACTTTATCTTTATTATCATCTTGACATTGTGTATAACCAGCATAAAACCCAGTACTCAATTCATTATGATATTCTTTTGCAAAACCGACGCAATAATCATCGGCTAATTTACTTATTTCCTCTGGTGACTTCATATTAATAGTCTTTAAATTCTCCTATAATTTCATATTTATCTAATTCTAATTTATATTCAATATATAAATCTTCTTTTGTAAATAAAAATGGTAATAATTTTACAAGCCAATTTTTATTAGATTTTGCATTATAAAATTTTTTATGTAATTTATAAGGTTTCAGATCGCCTAAATCATTAGAACTAGATGCGCCTCTACCTTTTTTACCATTAGTATCATAATCAGTATGTAATCCAACATATTTTTGAAATAATTTATGATTATGTATAATTGCATCTTGTATATCTATAGGTAATCTATAAACTTTAAAAAACCTCGTCCTTTCATATTCAATTCTACTATAATCTGGGGGTAACTTACCATATCTTCCAACATGATAATCGCACCATTCTTTCCAATTCTCATCATCCATTGGAACTTCGTCGTACGTTTCTTTATACATTACAAACCAAGATATTCCACCATTCCACAACATCATACCACTCTGTGGTCCATCCCAATAAGAATTATGCCATAAAATTCTAGTTTCACTACCTTCTTTAGAATCTTTCCTTAATTCGTGTAAATATCTCATTACTTTTTCTCTTTTTCTTTTCTAAATGATTTCTTATAATCAAACCCATGCCCTTCAATCTTAGACTTATCTGATACTTCAATTATCTTATTCTCACTACAACCAATAACACCTGAAATATACATTTCAATCTCCTGGAAAGCACTTGCTGAATCCATAATCTTATAAAACTCTAAATCCTTCAAACAAGGATTCAATATCAAATTATTACTAGGTGCGTAATTTCGATTAAAATAATTAACCTTACTCTCCTTTAAAATAAAACAAGGAACTTTATTATCTTGGAAAATATTAAGAATATCCTTATTATTTAACAAATTAAGAAAGTCATCGAAATTACCATGCCACTTACTAATATAATTATCTGAATATTCTCTCATTAAATCAATATCGTATACTATCTCTTTAACTTTCTCGTTTAATCTCCCAACTCTCTTTTCAATTACCATAACAGGATATAATTTACCACAAAATCCAATAATAAAACTAATAATACCGTCAAGCTTATTAGACCTGTTACCACTATAATCCACATTTGGGAAAAATTCTGCCAGAAATTTTTTCTGGGGTTTTAACCATATAGGGAATGAAAACGCTTTTTTGGGAAATTTTAGCCGGAAAAATTTTTTTAGGAACGAGATCTGAAAGAGGAACCGAACCCTGGTCCAAGGACCCCCCAGAGCCCCCCAGGGGGAGAGGGGATATGCGCGGGGGAGGGGGCCCCATAAGCTAATAGGGGGGTGGCCACGTCCCTCGAACATGGTATGTATACGTTATGTCGTGTAGTCCTTATCCTTTCCTAGGTGTTCTACATGTCCACCACAGTGACAACAGTATTACTATTGGTACACAGATGGCTATTATTACTTCGCCCATATTATATTGTTTAATTCTATTACAAAGATAAGAAACTTAATTGAGGTATCCAAGTAATTATTAACTTATCTTTATCTCCATAAGATATCACATCTAAGTAACCCTTACTCATTTCATTCAGTAGTTCCTTATGAGTATACCAACACTCATACTCTACATAACCTTTCTCCTTATCACTATATGTCCAACAGATTAAGTACTGTTCTCCTTCTATTGCCTTCTTAATGAAGGCAGGAACATTGTCCTCTCTGTTTCTATATGTGTCACCTCTTTTGAAAATCATATCTTGGTATATACTCTTTGGGTTTAAGTTCGTCAGGCCATTCCACTAGAATGCCACGTCTAATGAATGATTGTATACCATCCTCTCTAATCCACATCTCTCTATTGGTTCTTCTACCATACAGATGATACTCCTTATTAACATTATAGACAATGCCATCCAAGGTGAAATCCATTCCAGTCATTCTAACTGCCTGTATCTCACCGATGCCACCTGTCCTAGTATTCATTAACAATGTGCCAACTTTCATTGTATAATAATAAACAATTTATTTGTTAGTGTCAAAAGTAATCCGTACATTTGTATTGTTGATGGCCATCGACAAGAGAGTACAGAGCCGAACGGAGGCAGCATACACCCTGCCTTATATTTTCCTATAGATAAAATTATTATTTGTTTATTAAATTTATTCTTCGTATCTTTGTAACAATGACGGAAGAAGACTATAGAAAGAAGATGGACTATAGGAGAAGAATGTATAGGAATGATCTCATATGGAATTACATCGTCTTGGGAACACAGTTCTTATACATGTCATTTATAGCATGGCAAATATTACGATAAAGGAAATACATAGACGTTTTAAATCCGAAGAACCAAAGGATGTTCAATGGGTGGTCAATGTTGCAATGATATTCATGGCAGTAATTGGTGTATTGTTAGTAGGATTTATTATATACACAAGCATATAATAGTTGATAGTCTGAATTATAATTCTTATCTTTACTATATGAAAAAAGAAACAGTAAAAATTTATTACTACATGGTTGATGGAGTACGTTATTACACTCCCAACGTTCTCTTCGCACACGCAAGAGCGGAAGCGAATTCGAGTGACGTTTATTACGAGACCTATGAGGTCGACACTATTGAAGAGAAGAAGTAAGAATGGGGAAAAGACTATCCCCGTTTTCTGGGGTTATGGTACATAGTACTTTCTTGTCCCCACATATCTCTCTCCCGAGGATCACCTCTCTCTGCCTCAAAAATTTGGGGAAAGGCTTGCGAAAGGGTCAGTTCCCTTTTACCTTTTACATAGGTTTTCTCTACGTGGCAATTCTTTCTCTATACTAAATTAACCACTTTCTACCACATCTTTCCATTATTTACCACTATGCCTAGACGGATCGAGATTTTTTGTATGATCGGCAGCGGGCGTTGCCTATTGACTGGATCGTGGGTTTCCACACATTTAGTTAATTACGATCGTAATAAAGTGGGGTTTTCGGTACATAATAAATCAAAGATTACTTTTATTATTTCTCCTATTGTTTCCCTGTTCTTTCCATGTGGCCCATCTACAATTACTAGGTTCGTAATTACCGTTTGAATCTATTCTATCTAAAGTCATACCCTCAGGTCTTTCACCCATATCTTCTTTAAAGTTTCTGAACCCATTAGGTTTTTCCAACCACCTATCACATATAGTAATTCCTCTACCACCATATTGTTCGTAATCTTTATCTATAGGGTATAAACATCTTCTATACATTGACCGATAACTTCCATATGTCGGGGTTTTATTCTTACCGTCCTCACCGTACTCAATACGAAATAGTAAACCCTTTAAGTATCTTCTCATCTTCCTTTCCTCCATATTAAAGGTGTCACACATTTCTTTAATAGTGACTTCATTCCCAAGATAATAGTTAACAATAAAATCTTCCCTTCTCTTTCTAAAACCTAACCTCTTAATTGTCTTTACACTCAGATTGAAATTTCTCCTAACATCAACTATTTCTGCATGGTTATATATGTAGAAATTTAATGCTCTATTTATTTCTTCCTCATTATCTTTTATTATATCTTCTATCTTTTTTCTACCCATATTCTAATTATATTCTACTACACATCTTACTCTTTCATTATAGAGTGGTGGATATTCTCCTGTGTAAGTTTCTATTCTAAAATCTATTATATTATATCCCCTTACCAACATAGTCTTAATCCATTCCAAAGATTCTCTATGTGTTATATCTTCACATGTAATAAAATGAATTTCTCTTAATGTATGTTTCCTTACCTTCCACTTAATCATATAGTGAATTAAAAACTTCTTCTGTATCTAAACATTTTACATCAGGATTAGTGAAGGCTATCTTTCCTTCTGTCCATACTTTAATGATTTCATCCATGGTAACTTCAAGTATTTCATGATGACCATCTTTATTGTATTCTACAAAACAACTATCTTCTCCCACATCAATCACAATAAACTTTACTGATAACCATTTAGAGGTCGGGTTTAAAAATATAAATTCTGTCCCTATTTTCATATCATCTTATGTTTTCTTATATAGTTGTCTATGAAGATTGAATCATTCTCTGCCATTATTACATACTTTGTATATACATGATTTCCTAAGTCCACATACGCACAAAAGGTTTCATATGATAATCCTGCATATACAGTTTCCCATCCTGACATTCTCTCTATAAACCTTCTATATCTCTTAAATCCTTTTTCGTACTTATTCATATTGTATTCTATATACTGTTTCGTGATTATTCTTCTTAACTATCTTTAGATATTCTTTATCCCAGTCATAATCAACATAATCCCATTCTTCGAAATTTACCGTTGTTGGATTTGGGTCATTCCATATATTATTACCTCTATCCCTTATCTCCTTCTGATACTCTTCTAGTTTTTCCTGATTATCTATAATCCTAATATTATCATCCCATAGAGTTTTTAGATGTCTAATTGGTTTCATGTTGGGGAATATTCTATTACACATCTTAATGTGTTATCAGCGTTTTCTTCTATTTTGACATTTGCAATATCGAAACCATTTCTTATCATCTCATAAACCCATTCCGTTGCTTCCGTTCGTGTCATTGATTCACAGGTGATGTATTTGTTTTCTTTTATTCTATGTCTCTTAAGGGGGATTCTCTTAATCATTCTATTACTATACTAGGAATAAAGGTTATTGGATGATAAGAAATGTGGTATTTAATTCCTGAGTTTCTTATCTCCATAAACTTCTTATCGGTGAATTCTATTATCTTCATTTCTTTCTTATATTGCCAATTATGAAGATGGCAAAAACATAATAATTTATTCATATTATTCTTCTCTTAAAATCTTTTTATATTCTTCTACAATATAATCAGGTGCTGGTAGAATATCTAATCTATGTGCAATATCTGTTAAGCCAAATTCTTCATCTGTCATTAGTTCTTCTCTTAAGGAATCGGCATCTTTCTTTTCGGGTTTTTCCCAGTATCCGACAAAATGGATTATATCTAACATTTCGCCTTCTTGTAATGGGTCTATTACCATTAGTCCGTATTTAATATCTTTTGGGTTCATTATTCATGTATCTTAAAGATTGGTCTACTGTATCTGCACATTTCCATTACTTCGATGTTATCTATATCACCATTCTCGTAGTAACCATTTTCTATCATGAAGTTGACAATATGGTCTTCGACAAGTTCTTCTAAATCTCCACCCCAGTCTACATCATGATCAACTTCTACAATTGCTTCCCATCCTTCTGAACCATCTTCCACCCTAACAAGAAAAAGATTGCCATCACCATCTGCCTTAATATCTTCCGCTTCAGACATTTTAAATTCTGTCTCTCTCTTTGTGCCGTACTTCTTCATTGCCTCTTCTCTACGTTTATCATAGATGGCATTTTCTAAATCTCTGATAGACATTCCGTCTATTACTTCTTTTTGTTTCTTATTCATTTTTATTTTGCCAATTTTTTAAATCGTTTCTTGAAAGATAAATTACATCATATGGGTATTCATCTTTTGGTAAGTCCATGAAACCCCTATACATTCCACCATGTCCGTGATTACAATAAATCTCGTAGTCGTATTCTTTTCCTGTAATGGTTGATTTATAATAGGCAGGTTTTTGATAAGAAGGTGACATTCCTACCCCTTCTTTACCAAAATCTTTTCCTATTAGTAACTTTGTTAAATCTTCCATATATTTCTTGAATCGTACTTATGTAGATTCTTTCTATATCTAATTGAGTTTTGTGGTATGTACTCATAGGGTCTATACTCAGGAAAGAGCATAACAAGTAATTCATTATCCTTTTTTCTATGTACTAGAATTTCTTCTCCCTCTGTTGAGATAACAATTTTTAATAGTTCGTTCATATCTTACTATTTGCGTAGTTTCGCATGTTCTCTTGTAATAGATTCAACTTATCTTTCTTTTCGTCATACAAGTATTCAATCTCAATCATCACACCATCTAGTGCTTCAAAGAGTTCGTCATTCATTGTATCTCTACCTTCCAAGACATCTTCAACTAAAGATTGGATTACTAAGGCATCCAATCCATTCATGGGTGTCATTTTACCCTCTTTAACTAATTTTTCGTATTCTGTCATAACTTAATCCATTATCCATTCACCAATGTATTGGATTCCTGCACCAATATACATCATGCCCATTCCAATTATTAGGAATGGTGTGGCTATCATTGTTTTAATCATATTTTATATCGCTTTGTTTATAACCCATCCCCATCTTCTACTGTATTCAACTCGTTCTCTTTTCTCTCTGAGTTTGGACTTCTTGGTCATTTCTAAACCCATCAGTCTTTTCTTTATCTTACGAGGAATTCTTTTGTGGAACCTTATATCTTCTTCTTTTGCACAACCACCCAAGAGAATGGTCTTTCCCTTTCTCTTGATGTTAGATGAATACCTTTTACTTCTGATTGTTTCTTTCTGCATATAGCAATACAAACCATAAGTCCCATCAGTAAAATGGGTGTTGATGTGAAAGATTCTATTTCCACAACTCTTATGTGTTGCATATCTATAAGGTTTCATTATGCGTGTGTGATGATGTATAGTAAAATTCCAGATGTAATAGCGGCCCATATAATACTTGGGATAACTCCCAACTTACCACCAACTAAATTAAACAATTTTTCGGTTGTAGCTTCATACTCTCTACCGATTTCTTTAAGTGTTACTTTATTTTCCATAGTATTAAATTTAATATATTTTTTAGATAGAATCAAAGAATTGAACACTTTCTATTTCTTTATAATCTTTCTTTTTAACGAAATTAAAGTGTTTGGTGACAGGTGTGATATCATCACCTTTTATTAAGAAAATACCGTTGGCACCAACCTCAGAATTGGTACGAATATGAAAACCCTTCTCTGTTGCTTTAATATTAAGAACAACATAGAATTTACCAGGTTCATAAGTTTTAAACCACTTACCACCACCGAATATAAATCTTTTGAATATGGTTTCATCTACATAAAACCTATCCAACACTTCTATATTTAAAATCTCTTCTTTAGTCATATAACTCTTCAAATATTTCTTCTGTGTTAATATTGTAAAAGAGTGGTGCTTTCTCCTTTGTTTTCTTTAAGAATTCTCCAGCACAAAAATTAGTACTAGGGTATTTCACCCCAGCATAGATAACATCGTGTTCAAAAGGTTTGTCTTTATCTAAGGAATGGATAATATATCTTTCTCGGTATTGTTGTCGTGGATAATCCCTTCCATAGTGAAAAGCATCTAAAATAACACACAGTAAATTTTCTTTACCGTATCTAACAATCTCACCTTTATAGAATAATGGAGT
>ERZ724522.299-NODE-299-length-33799-cov-5.650753_pt1 | contig 33799 bp, 62 predicted proteins | sample MGYA00376055_ERZ724522 | MGnify/ENA primary metagenome ERZ724522 (study PRJEB28724, sample SAMN07190884) | wastewater metagenome | isolation source: effluent of sewage treatment plant in Hong Hong | place: Hong Kong | collected 2016-03-17 ...
GGTGAAATTAAAATTTCACCATTATTATTTTTTTCAGCATTAGGAAGCATTTCATAAGCTTTAATCATACCATATGTTAAACCACTAACTATACCAGGATCACCTTTTGATTCACCATGAGAAGAAGCAATACCAACTTCATTAAATGAAGCAGTATTTGTTTTAATACCCATTTGATTGGCGTAAAATTGTGTAAATTGATCAATGCTAGATTTATTATCACTTAAAACAGGTTCTGCTGTTTTTGGTGTTTCAATCAATTTTGGTGTTTGTACACGTTCGGCGGTAATTAGTGGTCCAATTTTAGGTGTATTTGTACCAGCAATATTGGCATCATATGAAGCACGGCCACCAACAGCTTCAATAGCTTCTGGTGTTGGATTACTTGTTGTTGTAGAATTACTTGGAAATCTACCTGTGATAATTGCCTTTTGTTCTTCTGTTAATTTATTATATTCATTAAATGTATTAAGAGCCTCAGTTGCTTTTTTCTTTTCGACATTTGCAACAGCTTGTTTTACACCTTCATCTACTCTGGCTTTTGATTCTTTATCTCTATCTTCTTTAAAATTACCATATAATATATCTTTAATACCTTCACCTGCTCCATACTTTGAAATATCCCCTACAGTTTTACCAATACCAGATGCAACAGAATCAGTTAATTCTTTTGTAATATTTAAATCTTTTGCTTTTTCACCATAAATTGTTTTCATAGCCAAATCAGCAACACCTAATGTTGCTGTTAATATTCTTCCTGCTGGAGTTCCAGCAGCAAATGCACCCATTGCAGCACCAGCACCAGTTACTCCCATTTTTTCTGCTGATGTAACATTTTTTTCATCTTTACCAAGAATTTCTCCAGATCTAGATCCAAACCAAGCAGCACCAGCAGCACCACCAACTCCGGCGGCCGCAACACTTGCTGGAATCATTTTAACAATAGATCCGGCAGCAGAAAAAATACCACTAGCTAATCCACCAAGAGCACCCATGGCTTTTAGCACAAGAGACATTGTTTTATTGTTTGTGGATTCTGCGAAATCTTGGAGACCACCTTTTGCTTTTGCTCTTAATCTTTCTTTTGTAGGATTATACTTTTCTCTATTTGTATTTGATGAATATTGTTTACCACCAGTATTATCACGAATATCCGATAATAAAGCTAAGATCTTTTCATTAAAATCTTCCTGTAATTGGCTTTGTCTTTCAAGTGAAGCTTTGATATCATCATTTGTACTTTCATTTTTGGAACTACTTTCAGAATTTATAACTGGCGGTGTTGTTGAAACCGGAGTAGCAGGAGTAACTTTTGGTTGTACAATACTTGTATTTTGATCCGCTTGAATCGAAGAAACGATATCAGGAACTTTATTTACTGATTCTATTTTACCTTCATTTACCGCCGATTTAACACCACCTGTAATTTTATCGGCAGTCTTTTTTGCTTGTTGATCATTATTTGCAAAAGGAACAATCTGTTCAGCTAATTCAATAATTTGGAGAAATCTCTTTTCAAAGAAAGATCTTTCTTTTTCATTTGTAATTTGATCAACCCAATCACGCGCCGAGTATAATTCATCATATATGGTTTTTAATTTGTTATTATCAAAGTTTTGGTTTGCACTAATGAATGCATCGATAATCTGGTTCATTTTAGAAAACAAAGTTTCCGCTTCGCTAGAAAATACCATACCATTGATTTCCAACAATCGTTTGATATTGTCCGCGTCACTTTTAATTAAAGCAAGTTTCTTTCCTGTTTCTTCTTTCTTCACACGTAACTTTTTCATTACATTGATAGCAGAAATTGGTTTTTGTTTTCTCATTTGTTTATTTACCAAAAGTTATTTTTTATTTTCTTTACCAGTATCATGTTCTTCTTCAGAATTTAATCTATCATATTCTGTTTTAATTTTAGTATAATTTGTCTTAACAATTAATAAAAGAGCACCTAAAACTAAATTATGTGAATCTGTGTATAGTTCTGGTCTAAAATACATTGCAACAGAATACATAAAGTTTAATACCAAAAGTATTAACAATTCTCCACCATTTGTGGATAAGCTTTCTAATAAGAATTTCCAACGTTTCATGTTTGTTCTTCCTGCCTTCCTTTTTCTTTTAATTCCTCATCAAACATGGATACATAGATTTCTTTTTCCCAAGGTTCCATATTTTCCAACTCACTAAAAGTAAAACCGGAATGCCGAGTCATAACATAATTAACTCTCATATAATTCATCAGCGTATCATTACCAAAAATTAGACGAAAAAATCATTTAGCCCATTATATGCAATTTTATGAACATATCCACATTTTCGACATGTAAATTCAATTTCGTGGTGTAATTGAGGTAATTTACCCACCCAATCTGTAATTTTATTAAATTGATCAATATCCAAATTCATCAAAAAGTCTTCTAATTCTTCCATTGTCACTTTATTTAAATCATATACACTTTCCGAATCAAAAATACTATCAATACATGAAGCAATTACTCTATAGGATCCATTTACTGCATCTTTTTCTTTCAGTAAATTATTATTTATTATCTTACCAACATTAGGTGCTTTCATTATAACACCAACCATATTATCTTCATCAAGAATGATTTTAGATTCTGGTAAAACTGGATCAATCTTTATATCGTTGATATCAATTTGAATGTGAGTTTGGTTTTCACATTCTCGACCAGTATCTAAAATATTTTTACATGTATAAATCATTTCAATTACATTACTTTGACTTTTTGCACGCAACATTAATAAAATATATTCCATGTCATATGTAGTTAATTTATTAATATCAAAGGGTTTACTTAACACACAACTATTAATAATTTCTTTTGTAACTTCATAAATGTCCTTAGGATCGGGACTAGTATTTACCATTAAAATTAAACTTCGTTCTTTTTCAATGAATGATCTGTATACTATCTTTTGTCCTGTAGACGGCACAATCAATTCAAATGTTTTTTTCGCCAATTTTGGCAAATTACTATTATTACTCATACACTCCCTTTATAAACCAAATTGTTTAATTATATCTCCAGCGTCACTTGCATATGTATCATATGCTCGAAGATTAAACCATTCTTTATAACTCAACCGAACCGTTACTCGACAAGTCCCTTCATCACCATATCCCATATCAATTGAATTAACGGAAATTGGCCATGCATCAACTAATCTTACACCATATTGGAAATGATCTGACATATCAAATTGTCTAATAATTACTTGTGTCATATATTCAATTGGGTAATTATAATTATTTGTGAGAGGATCTTTGATTGCATATTGCCAAATATCAAAGAAATATCTTTCTTTCATCTTGGCACCACATAAAAAAGTAAAAGATATTTCATCAAAATTTTGGTCAAATGGAATACGAGATTGAGGTCCATAGGTTTTTCTATTTGTTGTTTCAAATGTGGCACCAGGTAAGGAACAACTATCACATAATACTTCCAAATTATCCATAATTGTAACAGGATTTACCAAAAACATTGCATAATATCTTGCAGCCCAGGCAGCATCAAACGCGCCACCAAGTCCATTTGCTATGATATTACCAATACTCTTTACAGTCCCCATAATTAATGGAGGTATAATTTGAACTTTATACCTATTAGTTCTGGCGGGACCACCTTCTTTATTTAATTTCGATATGAGATTATTTAATTCCATTTTATTATTGTTTTCTCTTATATGATCCAGAATCTTTCCAGACATCTTGAGCCGAAGCCTTTTGAAATGTCTCAAATGGCAAAAATAATGCTAATTTCCAATCAGCAGGTTCAATTAAAATTACATTACTTCGAAAATATTGTATCAGATATCTCTTTAAACAAAATTTAATTAGATTATTTTTTCTTGAAAAATTATCAATTACCGAATATGTCAACTTCATCTTTGTATTTTTATTAATTTCGTTAACTGAAGCAACAGACAATAATTCATCAAATAGAGATGCTCTTACCATTGGGGACAAATAATGAAAATTAATACCTAAAAAACCACCATCGGCTGGTTGAATATATAATGCAATTGGAAATTTATCCCAATATGGTAGACGTTCTTTTGTTTTTGCATCATATAAAAACATATACAAGTTACCCGGTTCTGGAGAACTTGCTGGTGTAGAATTATTTACAAATGAATATGGACTAATACCGGATATTTTTTTATTTTTATCCAATAATTTATTAATATTGTCACGAAGCCATGAATTACTTGCCGAATATAGGCTTCGATATCGTGTATTATTTGCAAGAGCCTTCTTTAATTCTCCAAATAATACGTGATTATTTATTAATTTGATATTGTTGTTATTATTATTATTTGCCACATTATTATTTATTGTGGCTGTTTTTTCTTTATCAGACCTAAATCAATTTCTGTCAATATTTTGAAATGCATTGAATTTTCTTCACAAAATGTTGCAGCAGCTTCCCATTTTGCAACATTTTTTCTATATGTAATTTCTTCAATGTATGTTCTTCGTGTTTTTCTACCAGATTTACTTAATTTTGGTGGTTGAGTCTGTTTAAATGGTTTTACTTCAATAATATATTTATTACCATCTTTAAATTCTGCATAGAAATCTGGATAATATCTATGCTTTGAAACAATTTCACCTTTTTCATTTTTAATTACATATGGAATTACTATTTCTTCACTTCCCCATTTAATTACATTTTCACTTTCATCTAAATACCTCATTACTTTTCTTTCCCATAAGCTTCGATAAATGACATTATCGACATCACCTTGGTATTTGTCTCGATTTTGAACAATATAACGACCTTTATACGACATATATAAATACTATTTATCATGGGTACATTTGTATCAAGACTAAGAAACATATTCGGATCAGGGACTTCCGGCTTTGATCCCGACAAATATACATTTAAAGAACTGACATATCCACCAGAATTGGATAGCTTTTCTTCGGGTCAACAACACATGGTAGTGTTTCATATCTATGAACGTGTCACTACTCAATATCCAGCAGAAAAGGTTCCCGGCGCCAAAGCCGCTGGCGGATTCTTGAGCAATCTAACTGGTGCAACATCAACAATTTCAAAAGGAATTTCAAATGTTGTAGCAAATGTACCTGGAGCTCAAACGGCGTTAAATGCATTACCTGGTAATTTAAATGCAGGCACATTAGCAGAAAAAGCAATTGACACAATTACAAATGCATCTGCATCTGATATTGCATCAGTTGCAAAGAATATCGCATATGGATCTCAGACAGTAGAATTAAAGAAGACAATTATTCTTTATATGCCTTCTGATTATAATGCCTCATATAATGCTGATTGGACACGAAGCAAAGAAATGCCGATCAAAGGTTGGTTAAATGTAAAATCGGCATCTGATCTGATGAAATATGGAGCAGGAGCAGTTGCGCAATCTGCCGGAAAAGCATTAAATGATTGGTTTTCTTCAATTACCGACATTGATCTAAAAGAAGCAGCAATGGCTCAAACTGGTATGATACAGAATCCATGGTATGAACAATTGTTTGAGCAAATGCAATTTAGAACATTTAATTTCAATTTCCAATTTCGAGCGCGAACTGTCAAAGAAAGTGAGACAATTCGAAATATTTGCGACACATTTAAATTCTATATGCATCCAGAAGTGGCAACAAATCTTGCATCAAGATATCTATATTATCCATCAGAATTTAAAATTGAATTTTGGAGCCACGGAAAAGAAAATAAATATTTAAATAAAATTGGTCGTTGTGTATGTACAAATATGGCAGTTGATTATACAAATGCCGGTCAATGGTCTGCATATCGAGCAAACAATGATGGAGCTCCACCGGTTGCATTAGGTCTTCAGTTACAATTTCTAGAAGTAGAATTAGTTTCCAAGAATACAATTGCAGACGGAGGAATTAATTAAAAAAATAAATATATGGCAATTACTAATTATTTCTCCTCATTTCCGCTTACCTATTATACATTTACACCAAAAGACAATGATAATATCATTCTTGCAACAAATATCATTGCACGCATTAAGTTCCGTAAGCTTGTACTTGACTATTCTGTAGCCTTTTATGATTTCGTTGTACCTGACGGAGCAACACCGGAAATTCTTGCTGCCAATATCTATGGTAATTCAAGATATCATTACATTATTTTACTTGCCAACAACATTATTAATCCATATACTGAATGGGTGATGCCGTACGGAACATTTATTCGCTTTCTACAGAAGAAATATAATATGGAAGACATTTCACCTTTACAAAAAAGAGATTGGACGCTAGATGAATTAACAAATAATGGGAATGAATATTCTATTCCTGTTCATTCTTTTTATTCAAGAAATGGAAGACAGATTGACCAATTGACATATAGATACCAATTTATCAATTTTCCGACGAATAAAAAACCATATTATAAGACATTTTTTGAATATGAAGAAGAAAATAATGAGAATAAAAGAAATATTCAATTAATTAAAAAAGAATATGTTCCAATAATTAATCAACAGATGGTTGACTTGATGAATGCCTCTGCATTTTAAAGAAGGATTATCCACATAAATGTCTGAAAATAATAGCACTAACTTTCAATTGAATAAGTTGAAATTGACTTCACTTGCTACTGGAGCAAGCATTGATGTACGTCTGATTACACAAGAAATCAATGTGTACGAAGATGTATTTTCTAATGTGATGCATGGGGATATTCTAATATCTGATTCTTTGAATGTATTATCGAATATGCCTATTTATGGATATGAGTTATTGGAAATTGAGTTTAAAAACCCACTTGACAGCGATGTGATGACGAAAAAGTTCCGTATTACACGCGTAGCCGAGGCGGCACTTACGACACCACGCACTAATGCATATAATGTCTATTTCTCTTCTCTCGCAGATGTAAAGAATGAAATAGCTGCTGTATCCGAATCATATATTGAAATGCGTATTTCGCAGATGGCGGCCGCAGTAGCCGGCAAATATTTGGGAATCCAATTCACTACGCTAGATTCCACGAAATATCTCCATGATTATATATTTCCAAATATAGATCCATTTACCGTATTGAATTTCCTCACATGGCGAGCAAATGCCGATGCATTCAGTGGAGCATTTTATCTAATGTATGAAAATAGAGATGGATATCATTTCACTACATTAGAAAATCGCGTATCGCAAAATATAACTGCCAGATTCGTGCTACAGCCGGCAAATTATATGAATACGCAAACAGAATTACCAGAGGAAGTCGATAGATTCGCGATACAGGATTATGAATTCCATTCTATTATCGATGTATTAGAAAATACACGTGTCGGTATGTATGGAGCAAAATTATACGTACAAAGTCTCCAACAAAAACTATGGCGCCAATATAATTTTGATTATATCGCAACATATCCTAGCTATAAACATTGCGAACCATCTTCACATACACAAAATGCACAACAATTGCAATTGGCACAATTATCCACTTCTCCAATTGGAAAAGCATCTGCACTAACAAAATTAGGTGGCGCTGGTCAAACTGATGAGCAATCAGTATGGAAACTAGATCCATTCGTAGAAGAAAAAGTATTCGTTCCTGTGAAAAAAGAATTGAAATTGGAACTGAAAGAAAAGCTACCTGAATTAAAGCTACCTAAAATACCTGAATATCCAAAAGATCCAGATTATAATCTTTCGGGTCCATTAGGTGGATTTCCTGTAAGAAATAACAAAGAAACGCGAAAGAATAGAACAGAATTAGCAGAACCACCTAACATTAAGATTCCACAATGGGAACCACCTAAATTTAAGGAACCTGTAAAGAAAGATATTACATTACCTCCAAGAGGACCATCTAATTTCGATTCACCTCAAAAAGTCGAGAAATGGTTATTGCAACATGAAAGCCAAGTACATGCAATGTTTGAAAATGTAAGATTACAATGTACTGTACCTGGAACTACTAATGTTACAGTAGGAGATATGGTGGAAGTCAGACTTCCATCACCTGAGCCAATTACTTCAGAAACTGGAGAATTATTGGATCCAAGATACCAAGGTAGATATTTTGTTGCAAATATTCGCCATCATATTACAAAAGATGATAATGCATATTATTCAATTATGGAACTTGTGAAAGATTCTGTGTACAATGCATATCCATTGTAATAAACACTCTACCTGAAAATATCCATGTACGAAGGTTTTCGTACATTGTGTTATGTGTTACAAGTTGTAACAGTGCTATACACTTGGAAAAGCTCTACCTGGATATGCATTACACCTGGAAATTGACCGTTACAAGTTGTAACAATTGTAAAAGTTTTGTAAAATCTTTTAATGCATTTACCTGTTTTCAACAACTTAGGAACTACGAAGGTTTTCGTAGTTATGTACGAAACTTTTCGTAGTTGCTATATATTATTATACCTCTTAAGAAACCGATAAGAAAAAGGAATAAGTTAATAAGAAGTTTGGAGCGAGCGTAAGCGAGCTCCAAGATGCGAAGCATCGAATAAAAGTTTTCTTAAAGAAACCTCCAGTCCAATAATGGATAACTTTGCCTTTTATTCCAACTATTATACACTTCCAATTTGAAATTGATATTCGCTTCGCTCATATCAATTTCCGACTATCGTCGGTTTCTTTTATTATTTCTTCACAGTCACTATAAGAACTTTATTTTACACTATCTAACCTATTGAAACGGTTGAATCAATTTTTACATATTTTGCAAATAATATACCGGATGATACTCAGTATCATCCGGCTTTTGTTATCCACCTAAAAGAATTATTATTTTTTATGGAAGTGTATGAAAAGATAGGTGGTTATTCATTTACAGATTTGTCGTGCAGCCGTCGTTTAATTGGCACCAATATTGCGCTTAAATCATCGCGCTTTTCCAATACGCCGCCGGCCATTCATCATTCGTATAGAAGTAATTCAAGCAATCAATCGCCTCTTGAAGAGACTCAAATCGCCCTTCCGGTCCTAGCATTCCATTATCTTCATCCGACTTCAAAGTGGGATAATATGACAATGAATTTTCCTCTGTATAATCCGTATCAGAATACGCATTGACATGTCCAAAATGCCGGAGTTCACCAGAAGGAATATGATGATAGTAGGCTACCGCACAGCTATGCTTATATCCATTCGCGGGGCGGAAGAACCAGGTCAGGTGTTGAATGTTCATTTGGATCTCTACTTTCTTCTACTCTTCTAGTATAGCAAACAGGGAGCCTGGAGTCAACAAAAAACGGAAAAAAGTTATACTTAGTACTTTGGTAACAGTACTACTAGTACTTTCGTACTAAGTGGAATGAGTAAACGGACTCCGCCTTACATAGTCCGTTTCCGGCTTCGAAGTTGGTACCAGTATAGCGAATTGCTATACTGGTGTCAACAAGAAAAGTTACTTAGTACTTTAGTACTATCCCCGCTTAAAAGGTTTATCCAAGTCAAATGAGTTCATTTGCAGGTAGCTATATACTGGAAGCTTTTCTTCCACAGAGTCAACAAATAACTTGGCATTTTGCAGACTGCAATTGGACATTTGCCTTACAAATCGGATTGCATTGATTTTGTTTCCAGATTTAATTGCCTGGGTCACTTCATCATAAATATAATCCTTTACAGTGTAAGTAGCCTTGACCGGTTCCGTTTCTTTAAAAGACAAACTAAACTCATGGCTTTCAATTGCTAGAGGATAAACGAGTGAAACAGAAACGGGTTTCTGATTACCCATGTAGAAATTCTCGGTAATGTAAGTTGTGAGAATGTTTTTAATTTCGTCAGAAGTCAATACAATTTTCATTTTAAATGTTTTCCTTTACAGATCTTTACAGATTATCATCCACATCAAACATATGTTTGGCTGAATAATACCCGTCATCCCAGGCATCCCGTGTATTCTTAGATACATAGGGGTTTGCTAAGGGTGAGAATCCCTTTTCAAAGTCACTGTATCCTTCCTGGTATGCGAAATATTCATATGTACCAGGTGCAAACATGTTGCCATTCTTCTTATTCAGATTCTTCTGCACTAAGTTCTTCATTTTTTTTACTTTTTCGTGTTATTTTGAACGATGCTCCAACCAATTTGATTCACTGAACGCTCAAAGTCCTCTCGGTGGATAGGATTGAAAAGAAAGTTGCAATTGATTCGATTGGCAGCCTTGGCGGCTGCATCAGCATCCTTCCATTCAACATATTCTCCAACTTTGAAGTGAAGTTTTGGAGTATTGTCATTCACTGGAACTCCAACTAGGACATACTTCGTCGTTTCTTTCAGTTCTTTTTTGGTGTATTTGGAGAAGGTCATGTGGTTTGTTTGAGTTTCTTCTACTCTTCTAGTATAGCAAAGAAGGCACCAACATGCAAGGCTATCTTTCGATAGGTACTACCAACGCTCGGAGATTGATTCCTCATGAATGTTATGTAGGAGATCGATTTTCCAGGAAAGTTCAAGGCTTCGTTCTTCCAGGGCAGCAATTTTCTTTTCTGCTTCTTTGAGGTTGGCTTCCAACTCGGCTATCCGTGCATTCTTGGCAGCGATTTCTTTGTTGTATGTTTCTTCGTTTCTCATGATCTTAGTATAGCAAACTGGACTCCAAGATGCAAGGCTATCTTAAGATAGCCTTGCACTACTACCGGATGGGCGCATCCGAGACGCCCATCTTCCAGCCTTCCTCCCACTTAGCATATAGGCTAGGCCAATTTGTGTATGGGTTATCTGTTAGCTTGGCTCCATCGTGGTAAGCCAGCCGACCCTCCACGATAACTTCGTCAAGTACTTGAATATCAATCATATAGAACCTTTCGAACTAAAAAATTCCGCGGTTGGTGCGGAAAGTAACGATGGGACTCATTCCAACTTCCACTCGGAAGTGGTTGATAGCATCGGTAATCTGCTGATCGTTCCACCGGTTCACGCGCCGAGCGGCCCGGGCCGCTTTCTTGAATGAATTGGCAAGCTTCTTTTGCTTGGCTTCGGCCTCGAGGACCTTCTCTACCTTAGCATCAATCTCCCGATTCATTGCGATCCGATGCTGGAGCCGCTCGGCGGGCGTCATCTCACTGTAAGGTTTGGTCATTGTGGTTTGTCTTTCTTTTTCTCTACTCTTCTAGTATAGCAAACTTGGTGCCAGGTGTCAAGTCTTTTTTAGTGGTCGCGAATATATAGATTGTAGGATGCCTCGGTGAAGCCGGCAAGCCAGTAACCGAAGCAAATGGGCTCAACGTTGATATCATACGGATTCGCGGTAGCAAGCTTACCAGCATAGGCAGCTTTGCGCCCTTCCTCGAGGAGTTCATTGACAACTTCATTCATTTCCGGATTGGTTTCGTTCGACATGGTGTGTCCGTCTTTCTTCTACTCTTCTAGTATAGCAAACTGGTGTCCAACATACAAGGCTATCTTTAGATAGCTCTCAAAGTAGTGGCTTTGTGATACGCGTAGGCGCGCCGCGTGGAATCGATACCCAAGCTATTAAACGGGGCGCCATTGGCCAATCGGTGGTAATCTGCATCCGTGATATCCAAATAAGAAAAGCCGCAGTAGGCGCCAGCTTCGAACAGGATATTCTCGACCAGGCAGCAAAGAGCATCGCGGGCGGGAGCGGAAGCCGGGCCACCGGTGGCAGCAATCATTCGGTTAACTTTCTTCACCACATCTTCGATTCGAACTGTTTTTCTCATATTCATAGTATAGCAAACGTGGTGCCCAATGTCAAGAAAAAATATACTTAGTACTTTAGTACTACTTGAAAAGGAAAGTACTTAGTACTTCCGATCTAGCCTAGGATCGTCACCAGCGAATCGCCATCCCTGGCAAGGGGTGGAAGTGCAACCACTCACTTCCGACCCCATGGAGACAATCCTAGCGCACCATACAAGTCGCTTTCGCCATGTTGAGGAATCGCTTTTCATTAAAGTTGGATGCGATCATGAGGTGCCCAAGCTTGATTACCATGCGGAGAGAAACTTCCCGCAACTGAGCAACATTTTCCTTCATAAAAAGGAACAGATATTGGCTCTGGCTATCAGACAAGCACATGTTGGAAAGAATCGAGCTATGTTTGATAACATGTTCGATTCGAATCATCATTTCTCGCAAGGACAGCAGGTTCAAATCCATATAGAATGAACGGCTAATCAAAGCTTGAAAGTGGGGAGCAAGGCGCGCATTGCCTTTGCTCATCTTATCAAAGTTAAGATTGGTAACAAAGATAACGCAGCCCTGAAAATCAAAGCTATCAGGAATATTGTCGCCGCCTTCATCTTTAAATGAACGCTCAGAAAGCCAAGATACTCGGCGCCGCTTGGTCGTATCAAGGGCAGACTTTAGCAGATTCAAGGCAACTTCGTCTTGGAAAATGCTGTCGGCGTCATCAAACAAAATAACAGAGTTGGAATCTTTGTGTTCCCACATCAGCTTATATAAGCCGGTCGCTTTTACATAACCCTTAACTGAAGTAAAGCGAATCAAACCTTCTTCAGCCGCACGACCAAGCGCATCTTCCAGAATGTAAGTCTTGCCGATGCCGGCGTTGCCAGAAACAATCAGCGAACGGAGAGAACCCTTGATAGTCGCACGAGCAAAATCCTCAAGTGAAACAAACCGGGAATTGATCTCTTCAGACAATTCCTCGTCGGTTTTCTCGGGCTCAACTTCGGCGGGTAATTCATTTTCTTGGGCAGTAGAAACAACAGAGCCGGCAATGTTATATTCTTTGGCAAGATTAATCAGCGTATAAACGCCGCGGCTAACTCGGTGCTGCGGACGGTCGCTAATCCAATACGGCCAATTGATCTTAGAATCGGCAACGTATTCAGCAAGCTGGTCACGAGTGATGGTAGACCCGTATTTCGTCATCAGGTCAGAAACGATCTTATTTTTGTTGATTGCCATTGTGTCGTGCTTTCTTCTACTCTTCTAGTATAGCAAACGGCGGCTGGCTAGTCAAGAAAAAACAAAAACTTACCAAGATCTTAAGATAGCTATCTTTAGTACTAGTACTACTAGTACCTTTGTACTAAGTAGAATCAATGGGTGGACTCCGCCTTACATAGTCCGTTTCCGGCTTCGAAGTTGGTACCAGTATAGCAAAGGGAATTGCTATTGTCAATAGAAAAAGGAAGGAATCCTATAGGATTCCTTCCATGTAAGTAGAGGAGGAGAGGTTGATGATTCTACGCGATGGCAGACTCTGTGAAGGAGTCAACCGTGGCGAAACTGAAAGACTTCTTAACGCGCTTCCGAGCGGCGACAAACAAGCCGAGCGCCTCAGAGGCATCCATTGCGGTGAAGGTGACAGGCTTGCCATTCTTCGGATCGACAATCGTATATTGCTTCGGCAGCACAGGCTCAGGAGCAACTTCCACAACCACAGCTCCATCAGACTTATTGGCCTTCTTTGCAGGCTTCACGGTACGCTTGGCATCAGCCGTGGGGAGAACAAACAACCCGCGCCCAACGGCATAGCCATGCTTGTGATCGGTGATCCAATAGGGCCACTTGAAGCTGCCGGCATCCACAAGGCTCTGAATCTGGGCACGAGAGACCATACCAGGATTCTCATAAGCCGCGTTGATAATTTCGAGGGTCGCCTTCATCTTCTTTGTCAGTTCGACGGTGTTATTCGTGGTGTTGGTGGTTTCGGTGTTCATTGTAGGATTCTTTCTTTCTTCTACTCTTCTAGTATCTCACAGTTCTAACCAATATGCAAGGCTATCTTTCGATAGCCCGGAGTCTGGCGCACGAAACAGCCTTTGAGGCATAGCTATTAGCCAACGCCTCGCGGTGCTGGGCATCCTTAGTCATACACATGGCACGGAGTGTATTCTCGCAATCAAGTTCCAAGCTGCGGATGGTTCTTGCCAGCATCGAATCGGATTTGGTCGTTTCAGTGTTTCTCATGATTATATTCTCTCACAAATGGATCCAAGATGCAAGGCTATCTTTCGATAGCCTCCTATTAGTAGAGGCTTTTCATGCTTAGGTTTAAACCCAGGTCCTTGCAAAGTTGGCCGGGATGGGCGTTGCTGATGAAATTTTCTTCGTTGAGGTAGATTGTGGCGACATAGTAGGCGTAGCCGGTTGACGCGGACAGCTTGGCACAAAGTTGTGTTGCATAGTCTTCCGCGGCATCCAGGATAACGCTCCCGGAAGTCAGACCTTCGAAGCCCGAAACTTCGATTTTTTCTTCCGCACGGAAACTCCTCGTCGGCTTGACCATCTTGAAGGTGATGGTCACTTTGTTGTTTGTTTCTTCATTCTTCATACTGTTAGTATAGCAAACTGGGCTCCAGCAGTCAACAAGAAAAGTTACTTAGTACTAAAGTACTATGTGATACTATACACGAGCCATGAATGCGGCGCGTTCCTGTTCCTTTTCCAACTCCGCATGGCGATTCTTCTGAGCGGCCCAGGCTGCATTTTCGTCTGGAACTACTTCATAAGTCACGCGGATCCGATCTTCAAATGCCGCCGCTTTCTTCTTATTTTCAGCATCCTCAGCCATCACCACAAGGATCTGCTTTGCATACTTACAGATAGACGGGGCGCCACGCCACGGGCGAAGGCAATATCGGAACTGCTTATCGGTCAACGTCTTCCCGCGGAGGATCCACTTTGCAAACTGGCTAAACATGTAGGCATCACACGGAGCAAAGCCGCGGAGGTTGTGGTTGCGAGTCTGGCTGGTGGCCTTCTCGGAATCAGTCTGGCGCTCATACAGGCGGATCAAAGCCCGCTCGGTCCACTTCTTATCGGTCGCCAGCTTGGTGCGGATGTAATCTTCAGTGTAAGTCATGGTGTTTTGGGTTGCTTTCTTCTACTCTTCTAGTATAGCAAACAAGGCACCTAAAGTCAACAGAAAAAACCTACTTAGTAGTTTAGTACTAGTACAGACTAGTTAACGACGGATCCATCGACGCGAATCCGGCGCGCCAATAGTTATAGCGCATAGGATCGTCAAGTGAATCATACGGATTGGTATCCAACCTCTTACCTTCCAAGTACGCTTGGCGACCCTCATCCATTAAATTCTGAATTTCTTCGGTAGTCATCATACTTCCAGTGTACACTGCTGAGTGGTGAATGTCAATAGTACGAAAGTACTACCGCCGGCATGTCACCTTCATGATCCTGGCAATATCCATAAACCATATATTCTTCAGTCACTTCATAATCTTGTCCACAAATTAGACATTGGTCAGTACCATAACAAAACTGCTCCTGACACTTATTTCCATCAACCATTGGTTGTTTACAAATTTTACAAAGTTCCATTTTTTTATCTTCGTGCAATTCCTGTATCATAATCCAAATCTTCATAATTGATGGGTTTTCCCATCAATGCATGTTCCACCTTCAAACCAATAAAGGTCAATGTCTTAGTATTCGGCAATTGCCGAATATTGGCAATAGCATACTTAATCATCTTCAGTTCATCTTCTGTAAATCCAATATAGGAAAGGGGTTCTTGTGACATTAGTTATTCCATTTCTTCCGGATAATGTTCCCGGCGCGCATGATAATCCTGATCCGCATGGCTGAATCCTTCACGCCATTCATAATATTCATTCGAATCTTCCGGATAGGGGTTGTTTGTTCGAATATTGTATGAGAAAAAACCCTGGTTGCCAACATTGCTAAAAGCATGGTAGCCATTAAGATAGGCTTCGGTATACAGAGGATTGTTTGTCATACACTTACATTCTCTCACAATCTGGATTCAAGTGCAAGGCTATCTTTAGATAGCTTTTTTACATCGACCAGTAACGCTCGGTAGAAGGATCACAACAGGATCCAACATCCGAGCGAGGAATCATCACCTCGGCGCCAGTCATGCGATTCTTGACAGGCACAAGAATATCACCAGCCTTGAAGTCTTGGTAGGACATGACGGCATCCTCGGGTAGTGCGGATCGACGTTTCTTCATTGCTGTCAAGGCGCGCTTGGCACCTGCTTCAGTAGAAGTGATTCGGCGAATCTTCCAGGTTTTCGTGTTGACAACTAGGTAACTCATGCTTATATCTTCTCATGGTTGGGTAGGGAATGCAACACTATCTTAAGATAGCCTTTTTTCACTCGTTGGTTATGACAACTCTTATACCCTTCGCTTCTGGTACCAATGCAATACTTTCTTCGGTTGGTTCATATTCCCAATATAATACTTTTCCAACAGACTGATGAATTTCTTTGGATAATAAAAAACATACGGATTTATTACTAAGATTGGATTTTATGTAAAATATTAATGGATGTACTTTTTGGTTATTGAGGTTTGAAATAGTTGCGGTAAATAGATTATTGGCATATGAAAATTTATCCATAGTATATTCTAATGGTTTTTTGATATATACTAAATCAGTTGGAGAAAAGATTGATCCTCCGGAAGTTGGATTACTACTATGCATACGAAAATTATCATATAACAATCTTTCTTCACTAGAAAATATTATCTTTTCTTTGTCAGATCTTTGAGATATTTTGGTATTTCCATGTACGCAGTCATTTTCATGTACCCAAGCATCTCCATATATTTGAGCATCACCGCCTATAGATGCATTTCCAAATACCCAAGCATTTCCAAATACCCAAGCATTGCCATATACCCAAGCATTGCCATATACTTTAGCCGTTTCAAGTATTTGGGCATTTCCGTATACAGAAGCTTTTTCAAATACTTGAGCATTTCCATACACTTTTGCATTTCCAGATATTTGGGCATTGCCAGATACCCAACAATCACCATCATGGCTGAGGTTGGATTCCTTTTCTATCCAACCTCCGAGGTCTCCTTCCTTAACAGAACCAAAATTTTTGGTGGCTTGAATTTGGTGGAGAAGGACTCCATCTATGGAGTAAAATTTTGGTTCTGTTATTAATAACTTATATTTCATATTGTTGTTGTCGTTTTATCCATTATATAATCTAACTGTTATTTCTTTTGCTTCTGGTACCAATGCAATACTAGTTAAACCAGGTTTATATTCCCAATATAAAATATCACTTGCAGAATCATTAAGAATATCAGTATTAGTGGATATTTTTTTATATATAAAAAAATATACAGATTTGTTACTTTTTGTTGATTTTATGTAAAATTGTCCAGGTGGATATTTTGTTTCTAAAATGGAAAGTGATGTTGTCAATAGGTTATCCGAATACAAAAATTTATCCATCGAATAGGTATTCCAATTACTATCTTTGCCATTGTTACTGCTGTTGTCATCATTTAATACTGAAGTTCCATTTATAACCATAGATCCAGATATTTGTGTATTTCCATCAATACAAACAGTACCAAGTATAGAAGCCTTTCCGAATACTTTCGCATCACCGCAAATAGATGCATTGCCGGATATTTGTGAATTTCCATAAATACATGCATTTTCAGATATTTCCGCATGTTCACATACCAAAGCATTTCCATATACTTCAGCATTTCCGAAAATAAATGCATTTTCGGATATTACTGCATTATCATATACAGAGGCATTATCACATATACGAGTTTTTCCTTGTATAGATGCATCTCCATATATTTCTGCACCACCATTTATATTAGCATTTTCAGAAACTTTAGCATTTCCATATACTTTGGCATTTCCGTGCACCCAGGCCTCATTAGTTATTTTCGCATTGCCATACACATTTGCAGTTTCAAATACTCGTGCATTTTCGGATACATGAGCACGGCCGTGTACACAAGCAGCACCAAATACTTTGGCATTATACATTATTGTCGCAATATCATATACTTTAGCATTCCCACATACTACTGCATTGCCACACACATTTGCATTATCAAATATTTGTGCATTATCATACACATTTGCATTATCAAATATACAAGCTTTTCCATATACAGAGGCAGATCCATATACAAAGGCAGATCCATATACCCAAGAATTTCCAAATACACAAGCACTTCCAAATATTTGGGCATTTCCAGATACTTTGGCATGTCCAAATATTTGGGCATTTCCGTATACAGAAGCTTTTTCAAATACCCAACAATCACCATCATGGCTGAGGTTGGATTCCTTTTCAATCCAACCACCAAGTTCTCCTTCTTTTACAATTCCAAAATCTCTAATGGCTTCGATTTGATAAAGAATCGGTCCATCATTAACTTCTTTTTTGGTATTGTTGGTGAGTAACTTGTATTTTTGTTGAGTACTCATAATTTTTTGACATTATAAAAAACAACTTTTTTTCAATAATCCTCATCATCATCAAAACTCCAACCACAAGATGGACATTGGAAGCCACCGGAATTGGTATCCAATGAATCCTCATATCGATACATTTCACAATCGCATTCCTCACACATTACTGGTAAAGGATTTTTTGGATTGTTTAGTCTATTCAATTCGTAGTCTAATGTAGCATCCCAGATTCTATTGTCGGCAGTCATGACAATACGTCCAGTTGAGATTTCGACAATATGACTGGTATTTCCAATATTTTTTCGCTTATATCTCATAAGTAATTTTATACTACTCTATAAAGACCAAATTACTCTAACAACAGCATTTTCCCACTTTTTTGAATTTTTTATTAAATCTAATGCCTCTTGCCGCGATTCAAAAATTTCTGCCAAATTTAAATCGGAAGACCATTCTTCGGCGGCTGAATCTTTACATTTATATTCGTTTGTTTCGGTGTTTTGTATGAGAAATAGCATTTTTGTCTTATTTACTACTATCATTTAAAATATCATATACCAATTCTAATTCCAAATACACTTCATCCAATAAATCATTAATTTTGTTTATTTGTTGTTGGTTGATATAAGAATCTTCCATATAATAGATGATATCCATGATATATTCGATATCATTCATTTTTTTCCAATTTATTTCTGTAGTTGTAGTATTACTCTTCATATAATATATTATATACTATTCAACACAAATGATGGAATCAAAAGCTTCTGTTCCTCTATAACCACCATTTTCCATATATATTACAGCATTTCTCAGAAGGTCTGCTTCTGGAGATTGATCATTTGTCACAAATGCCTTATGTATCATCATTCTATATAAAGATGATGGATAAAGAGATTCTGCGATATCCGCATATCCAAAATGGTAAATTAAATGCCATTCTGCTTGAGAATATCTAGTAAGTCCATCATTATCTAATGAACATTCCTCATTAATCATATTATCCATTATTACTATTCATCCTCCATCTTATATCGACACGATTCGGCTAATGCTTCCAAATAGCCTTGGTTCCATAACAGAACTTTTTCAATTTCTGTTTCACTTGAATATGGACAAGTTGGCATTCCTAGTAGAAATGCTTCATTGCCTTGACGGATGATTTCTTCTGTTTCAGGTAGCATAATAATATATTCGACAACACCATGATATCACAAAGTTTGTTGGATGTCAACTGGTTGTAGGAGAAGAGATTATACTTTTGTGAATCAACACACAAGTTGGATATCCAGATCTATCACCACGAATTCCACAATTATATTGAATATATTCATCTGGTCTATCAATTGTAATTAGTTGTCCATCTTTTGGACCACCAATTGCTGGATATTTTTTCTTTCTTTCTGTTCTTTTCTGGCTATATGCATATTGCCAAGGGCCTTTGTCATAACTAGCAAAGATATCATCTATATACTCAACAGCGAAGTAATTTAGGTTGTTTATTTCTTTTTTACAAACTCTACGATTTATATGAGTATCCCATTTCCAATATTCTTCCAACTTTTTCCTATTATTTGGATATTGTAAATATTCAGGTTCTTTATAAGTTCTTTCACTTACTGTTGGTAGGTTTTCTGTTTTTACATAAATTATCATTATTATACCTCATTACTATCATCCCATAGGTCACCGGGTTCACAAAAACCACCACAATCTGTATTACAATATGGACAAATTAATTGTCCAATACTTGCATTATATTGTTGAGGTTTTTCTATTTTCTTGTGGGAAATAAGACGTTTTAATTTGGATCTAAGTGAAGATATGGCTTCATATTTAGGATCACCATATTTTAGATTTAATTGCTTTTTATATACAGTCAGTGCATCAAACAATACAGTTTGTTCTATATTAGATAAAGTCATATCTATCATCTTTTACATCATCAATAATCAAATATATCATATGTTACTATTTTATTGTTAAATATATGCTTTTGAATAAAAACCTTAATGCTATGAAGAATTGCATATATTAATATGCAACAAATATATACAATGAAAACAACTATTGTTAGTGGCCAAAGTAACCACATTGTTATTGGAGAAATTGTTATTTGTTTCTGTCCAATTTCAATTAACAAATCGGCAGATTCGGCAATTAATAAACCAACAATAGCTAGACCAAACAAATAAAATATAAGTAGTGTTGTTATCATATTTCTTCTTAAAAGAGTCTTCTCCCTTCTGGAGGAATGCTATTATTTTCTATCATTGATGGTAAATTAGCATAATGTCTATGAAGTTGGTATACTAATGATGAGGTAGAATCTTTAAAATCTGGATGAGTACTTAGACTTTTGATTAGTTCACAAATTAATTTGTCTTTAGGATCTTTTGATTCCATTACTTGCCAAAATTGTGGAATAGTATAGTATGACATATATGTGTTATCATATTTTATATTAGCTAATTAGTTGCTTATATCGTGTATTGATTAAATAATCAATATCTTCTAAAGTATCAACTTGTTCACAAAGTAAATCATATGTTTCTGATAACATATCTTCAATTTGTACCATTTTTTGTTCGGTTAAATTTAATTTATCCAACTCATCACTTGAAAGGACTTTTGAAAGTCCTTCTTCAATGTTATCAAGAACTTCTCTAATAACTTCTATTTTATTTGTAATAGATTTCATTGTATTATATTATCTCCAAACCATTCTATCATTTTATCAACCTTTGGAACACAATTCATCTCCAAAAAATTATCCAATCTAATAAAATCATTATAGACCTTATCGTCAATTCTTAACATATTTTGGTTTTTTAATGCATTGAGATATGTATAGCCACCAACAAAAGAAATTTTTGAAGGTCCGTATTGATCAGCGTAAACTAGGTAAAAATCATCTTCATCAATTGAATATCCAACTAATCTTACTAATTCAAAACCAACTAAGATGGGTTCATTGAAATGTTCTTTGATTTCATTTATATATTTGGTAATATATTCATCATGTATAATAATAGCAGCTATATTATTTTTTTGATCACTACCATACTTTTGAATATAATTTAGAATCCAAGTATCTGGATCATTGTTACCCTTTGCTCTAACAACTTCATATGGTATTTCATTATTATCGACGAAATACTTATACAATTCTTTCATTAACTTGGAATTACCGATACAAATATCGGTATCTCCAGATTTTGCTCTATTGAAATCTTCTGGATATTTTTCGAAAATTTGATGAATTGTTTTCATATCATTCTTCTATCCATTAATTAATTTCTCCAATTTTTGGGCAAAATACCAATACCAAGTATAATCTTTTATGTTATGAAATTCTGTAATGTCTTTTGGACTTAAAGTTTTCTCGTTGAGTTGAGCTATTTCTAAGGCAATTTCTTGTTTCTCTTCTTCTGTAAATCCAAAAGATTCCAGATACTTTGGCGGCAAGTCATTGCAACAATTATTTGTTGCTTTACATGCTGCTTCTAATAGCATATCTGAAGCAAATTTAATTAGTTTGGGGTTCATCGACATTAAGCGATTTCAAACAAAAAACAATACTAGATGCCATATATGTTAATGTGGCAACTAGTTGTGTTTCATCATCGACAACACCATTATTTTTACAAATTTCATTAATTTGTTGGAAATAAGATTTTGGCATAGTCTTCATATCAACTTCTGGTAAATTAACCATATATTGTACTAATTCTTTTAATGTCTTTTGGTTTTGTGTATATTCCAAAATACCATTAACACTAGAACATACTAAAGAAGTTAATGCAGCAGTTTCCGCAACACACTGTCCGTTGAGATTATATTCACACTCATCATTTAAATTTAGAGTATAAGTATAAATATCCATTGCCTCGAATGTTTTTGTTTCGATTGCATATTCTAATACCACAAAAAAGAAATCAATTAGTTTTTCCATAAATTTTTAATTAATACTCCTCTTCTCCATAACCATCATCTTCATCGGATTCGTATGGAATTTTTGGCCAATATATGACATATTCGTCACTACCCATTGAGTCATATCGAATATTTCTAACTGCACCCAATGTTTCAGGACAACCATCATCAGTTGCTTCCATATAACCCAGTTCATACCCAATTCGCATAATTGTTCCTAATAAATCATCTGTTATTACTGATATACAGGATTTACCAAACATAAATCTACCGGAATATATTCTTGGTGTTAATCTAACACGCTTCTTTAAAAATTCTTGAAATGTCATAAATTACACCGTAGATTCGTTTTTAATTTTATCCAAAACACTTTCCCAAAACGATAAATCTTCCGGCGGATTATCGTAAGTAAAATTCAATGCAAGAATGTGTTGTTTCTTACATTCTTCTTGGAAGATTCGCCAAAGCTTTTCTGGTGTCATAATATAAACCTTTCTAAGTACTAGTATATCATAGAAGTGAAATGAAGTCAATCAGTTTAATGATAATCGTGCCACGGACCAGGATCAGTTATTTTTTCTTTTTGTTTAACGGATTTAGCACAACAAACTTTGGAAATTATATGTGTACCTTCCGGTATGTCTATTTCATGAAACCGTTTTGATGATTCGGCTACACACAAAGATACTAACTTATAAATCCAATCCAATTCTATTTTATTTAATTTTAGAATATAAATTTCATCATTATTCATGTCTTCTTAACTTCTACTTCGAATACTTTCTTTTAATCCCTTTATACCACTATTCAATGAGCGATATTGTTTAATATCATATCTTTCGCAAACAATATCAACATTACCTTTTCGGTAAAAACCAGTTGGACAAACAACATGAAGCCGAGAATCATTGTGTAAACCAAATTCAAGTAGAGAAATTGGTGATTTGGTGGCCGGATCAAAGTACATGAAAATTGCATCAGCAATTTCTAAACCAGTTAGTTCCCATTCAACTTGTTCTCTAAACTTCTTATTGCTCTTAATTTGTTTCCAACTTGAATCCCAGTCATTTCTTCTTGGATTCAATAAGACAACATTATCACTATATTCCTTGAATGCGGCTACAACTTTCTTCTGCCATTCTTCAGCAACACCCATTTCAATTGAACCACCAAGAAAAATAATATATTTATCCCAACCATAATGCATCAAGGTATCTATATTTTCTGGAGCTTTAAATTCAATCATACTATTTCCTCGTCGATGTAGTCGATGTCCTCATACATATATTCAATCATTCCACAACGTTCTACTACTTGCGTTTTGGAATCAAGAACAACAAAAGTATCATCGTCATAGTTGGAATTATTTCTACACCAACTTAATGCCGAATTATATGAAGTTAAATTATTTTCTGTTTTTGGTTGAGATCCGGTGGAAAATACCATCGCAGTATACATAATTTATAGTCCTTTCTATCCAAATAATTTTTCCCAAATAGACTTTTTTGGTGGTGATAGTTGTCTGAATTCAAACATTTTACAGTCACCAGTTCTATTTACATTTTCACAATATTCAAATTGATTTGGTGAATCCGAAACAAATAGTTTGCGTGATTTTAAACACACTAACATCATACCACGAGTAGGAGTATCATATCTTATTTTTGAATGTTCGCAATCTACACAAATTACTTTATCATCTTGAAGTATCATAATAGTATTATATCACATTAAACAAAGCTACACAAGGCTATCTTTAAATAGACCACCTTCAAATGGAATACCCATTTTATTTAATAGGTCATCGGCTTCCTCATCACAATATACAGCATCATTGATATGCTGAGGATCACCAATACCGTAGCAATTTTGATTATCTTCTGGTGTTATATCCAATACATATTGGATAGCGTCAACAATATCTACCAATTTTTGGTTATATTTTTTTGCCATTGCCAATAATCCAATAAGTTGAATATACTGGTGCTTTTTACATTCTTTAATCATATTAAATCCTTTTCTGTTAAATGGTCGCTAATAAATCTTTCTAATGAATACCTATCGGATAGTTGATTAATTTTTTTATATCCTTTACAAGTACAATGGATGTATACTTCTATGTCCCTACTTGGGCAATAACAATATTCATCGTTAGGCCCGCATGTACAACCACCCACAATATCAATACTAGCAGAAATTTTTGTTTTACAAGCTTTGCAGATCATATTATTATAGCCAACGGGATCGAATTTCCATCAATACTCTTCCAAGTCTATTTAATCCAATCCAATTATTACTATCGTTCACTGCTGGATCTCCGATATCAATACCAATACCCCAAATTTCATCCACAGTTGCTTCAGCTAAGATAGTGTGCCCAGTTTTCATCAATTCTTCATAACAAAATTGGTTTTGAGTAAATTTGGCAAAATTACCGGCAAACACAACATGATAGGAAATTTTATCCCAAATTTTTTCGTTGAAATTCTTAACTTGTCGACCCAGTTGTTTAACTTCATATGGAGATTTAGCCAATAAAATTTTATTTTCCAATTCACCACCAGAAAAAACTTGATCCTTAAACCACATCATATAAGTTTCGGCATTATCATAGGTAATACCATTAATAACAAATGGACTGCGATACCATTGAGAAAATGGACCACTTTTAAACAAAGTAATATTTTTCTTAGTAGACATGAGATATATTCTTATTCCTTCACTTCCATCTTTATTATTTTTTCTGGATTATCGTTACTATACATAACATCCCAATCAATATTAACTTCATCAAGATGAATATTATCGAACCAATGAAATGCTTGATCTATCATATCCAATGTAATGTTATATTTACCGCCATATTTTGCAACATCATCGGTATCAATAGAAAAATAATAAAATGGTAATGCAAAGAGGTTACTTTTAACATGCACTTCAAAAATGACTCTACAACCATTTACCATTTTTTCGTATTGTAAAATAATAGAATCATCTTCAAATAAGATTTTGTTGGGTGTTTTTGTATTAACTAAATGTGTTAACCAATCAGAAATTTGTGTTTGTTCTTTTATATCTATTTCCATGTTTTCACCAGAAACTTAAAAAGTTCATCAATTACTTCATCTACACTTACTTTCCTTCTACCGTCAAACTTTTCCCGAATATGTTGCACAACATCAGCAATCTTAGCATATTCGGCAAACTCTTCGTTGGTAATATAAATAGGTGAAGTTGGACATTTATGATCGTCTTCCTCAGACACCCATGTATTACAATAGAAACAAGTTGGCATATATTTTAGATTACCGTATAGACACTTAACCCACTAGCTAAATGAACAACACCATAATCAGTTTTATTAAAAATTTCACCATGAGGTAATTCATAATAGGAATTTGTTGTATAGATTCGATCAAAGAAACCAGATCCACTATAAAGCAAAGTATTTAATCCTTTAGAAAAAATACCATGTGTTACATATAAGTATAATCCATTAAACTTCATCTTTTGTTGAACTAACTTTTCAACAATACCAATAAAAGTTCCACCACCATCACACAAATCATCAACAATCAAAATAGGACAATTAGGAACAAATTCATCATTTGCTGGGACAGAAAAAGATTCAAATTTTCCAGTTTCTACATTTCTAACTTTGGAACAATAAAGTGATTTAACATTTGAACCACCAACATTTGATGTTGCGTCAAGTTCATTTATAGAATATCTTTTAGCTGCACCTGCATCCGGAAATAAAACATTAACCCAACTATATTGAGTACCAACATCATTAATAGTTTGAATAATATACTCTTTTGGAGATAAATTGACAAATCCACAATCGAGAGCTACATCAGAATGTGCATCAAGTGTTAAGACACGATAAAAACCCATATTGGCAATCATTTGTGAAAATACTTTTAATCCAAAACAATCACCAGGAGTAAATCGTCGATCCGCTCTTGCATATGGTAAATATGGTACAAATAAACTAATCTTAGCAAATATTTGTACACCACGAATAGCATCAACCAATAAAGCAAGAATTAGGATATCGTCTGAACTTTTGATACTTTGCTGAATAACAATAGAATCGGAAGTTTCAAATTCATTAATGTATTCTGGTTTAATTCTAACTTGAAATTCGCCGGCAGGATACTTGATAATATCCAACCAACTACATAAGTTTAAACCAGTTTCGACATTATAGCTCTTAAGCTTAATATTCAGTTCTTTCATTATGAATCCTTCTTTCTATTTAATTATAGCAGATATGGAGTATTAAGTCAAGAGGGACTTTAAAGTCCCTCTCTCACTCTTGCTCGAATTTCATCGAACGTTGGATCTACTAATAGACGACCATTTTTACCAAATACCTTTTGGTATTCGCAATTATTTAAATCTTCTTCGGTTGACATTTGTTTGGTATATAGTTCACCAGAATCATTTTTCCAAACACTGACAATTCCTTTATGTGAAATTTTACCACCATTATCAGTTACAGGTGACTTGAAAATTGGAATAATTATTCCATCTTTTCTTACAGCAGTTGCTTTCATTGCAAATCCATATACATCTCTTGTTACATATTCGTATGTAAAAGAACCAATACCAAGTACAACATTATATGGAGAAAGAGCTAACTTATTAACAGTACCTTCCAGAATTGCTTCGGCTCGTTCTGGTGTAATTGAATCACCGTAAATAGCACCAGCATTATTAATAAGTGGAAGTTTGTTTTCTCGTTCTGTTACTCCTAACTGCCATTCCAATAAACGAAGGACACCATAATATGCTGGATGAGAAGCTGTATTGTACTTATGAGTCGAAAACAACATATCATCGTTTCCAATCATAATCTTAACTGGATCACCCGAATCTGGACGAATAACAACTTTACCATTTCTAGCTAAAATCTTATCTCTTAGCTGCTCAACATATTCAGTTAATACTTTCCATAAGTCCCAAGTATCAGAAACAATGGAAACAACTCCAGTTGGATATACTTCTGTAATAAGACGTTCAAATGTTTCAAATTCGCTTTCTTTTTCACCAGCAGACATTACGGAGTGTTCTGTTGCTGGAACAGATCCACCGCAACTTAAACTTGCTCCATAATACTTTTGGGCAGCCAAAATTGCTGGAAGAGTATCTGTTCCGGAGAAAGAAAGAAGATGCCCCATACCAGACAATACAACATCCTCGATACCAGACATACCACGCATAGAAAAATCATGACCTTGCCAATCAACAAAGCTAAAGTCAGTTTCTCCAGCTTCTTTGGCCCATTTCATAAAAATTTTTCTGTAATTTTGGGCAGTTGTTGCAGATGTAGATGGCTTCCATAGAATATTGGATAATAGTGTTTCCAAATAATTTGGTAACCAATAAAATTCTGGAAGAGTGTTTGTAATAACTAAAGCAGGTACACCAAGAGGAACAGTTGTGCCTTCTGGCAACGAATAGATTTCAATGGGTAAATATCCAAGTTCCCATAAAGCTTGAATGTGATCTGTTCTTGGATTTTCAACACCTAATGTAGATTTAATGACTTGCTTATATTCATCTTCGATATCACACCAATATAAATCAAAAAAGTTTTGGTTAAACTCTTCCAATAGGTACTTTTTGATAAAGTAGTTTAGACCAAAATGAACCACTCCCTTAGACCCAGGAATTCGAGAATTCCTGGGTGTCCAATTTGACCAAACTTGAGTAACATTTTTTGGATATTGGTCAATATGACCAACTTTATAAAAGTCAATTAAAAATACTGGATTCATTATTTTTTTCCTCAAAAACATAAATATCTACATCAGCAGGAATATAGTTGGTGTATCCAACAAATTGAATAATTTTGCCGTCGGTGCCTTGATAAAATTCACCAGATTTTGGCTGACCTCTACGGCTAAATTTTAATTTAACTTCAATTGTTGTTTTCTTCTTTAAGATAAATCTCGGTTCTGAGATTGGTATAATTGCACTTGTTACGCGTTCAATAGTACCAAAATTAGTTAACCAATAGAGATCCTTTGCGTTTTCTAGTTCACTTGAAGAAATAGTTGTAAATTTATCCAACACAAATCCGCGACTATCAACATATTTGATAATTTCTTCCATCAATGTTAATTTTGAATCCGGATTCAAAGATATGGTTTTTTTATTATAAACCATTTCTGGTGTATATGTTACTGTATAAAAGTAATCGTTATTTTTGGGTTCTGTTGATTTTGGTGATTCATTCTTTTGTTTTGGTTTAACAATAAATCTTGGACTATCCACCATTAGATGAGTATCTACATTTGAGCAAATATATAAATGAGAACCAATCCAATATTCATTATCATCTGGTACTCGAAAATCTACAATTTCCATATCATGTTTTTCGCAAACATCATTGAAGATGGGAATTAAATAATCAGATTTCCCAAAATAAACTTCGGTTGCTTTAACCGTACTTCCATCTGGAAAGATATAGTGGCTGTTCAAAATATCATTGATTAAAAAATGACTGTGATTATATTTTCGTTCTTCTTTCTTTTTTGTAACAATAAATCTTGGATTGGTCGGTAGTCCAGTATCTGGATAACTAGTAATACAAAAAGTTGGACTAATCCACGATTCACAACCAATAGGTACTCGGAAATCTACAATATTAAAATTCTCTTGGATGTATTCCAATTCATCTTGAAAATTTTCATAGTGATAGATTTCCTTCGGATAGGTACCACAATAAACACTATTCATTAAATCCGCTGAATCGAATTTAGTGGAAATTTTCTTATTTTTCGTTACTTTTTCAATATTTTTATTTAATAACATAGTACTATTTTCTTTCTCCAATACAATTGGTAATTTTTCTAAAAATATAATTTAAATCAGTTTATCCAGAAGAATCTTCTGTTTTTACTAAACCACAATGCGTACATTCATACACATTACAAAACATACCATAGTGATAAATATTTTTCTCTTTGGCTTGCTCCGATGATAAACGGTAATACTTATGATCACACAAAGCAAACTTGAAATAATATACTTTACCATCATGATATGAACTAGAAATACCAACTCCAGTACCATCGCGATAAAAGTATAAGTAAACGCCTGGTGTGAAGAATTTTTGTAGATTAGTATCTTTTACATTATCTGGTGTTGGTTGCCTATATTCAATATATTCCGGTGTAGTGGAAAAAAATTTTGTATTTTTGATTAGTTCCGATTCTGTAATTTGTCTGAAGTTTGGTGGAAGTTGATTGAAATTACCAAACTTCTCAACATGTTCTTTAGACGGGGTAATGTTTTCAATTTTGTACATAAGAACCTTTCTTTTGGTGGACCGGGTGGGACTCGAACCCACAACCACCTGGTTAAAAGCCAGATGCTCTACCATTGAGCTACCAGTCCAGAGTGTTTCTTTCTCTCACTTACATAACTAGTATAACACAGGTTCTTATGGAAAGCAAGTTTTTTGAGGATAGAATTTTTTGGATATTAACTTCTTATCACTTTTCGGGTAACCTCAATAATATCAAAGACTTCTTCTAATACACCATCCAAATAAATATACTTGTATAGGAACTTACTACCGATACCTTTTTCCATACAATATAAAGCTAATTTTCTTTTACGGTTAGCCTTATCATATGATGCAAACGTCATCTTACATATTTTATATCCATATCCATATTCATATACCTTAAATTCCAGTTCATATGAAATATTATTTTTGGAAATATTCTCTTTCATCATAGTTACCCTTAAACCAACCACTTTCCCAAGAAATATAACTTATAGTACCCGGTTTATATGGATTATAACTTAGCGGTATATTTCCTAAGTAAGCCTGTAATCCTTCTTTGAATGTATACCGCTGTTCCTGGGTATTCGTCTTTTTAATATATTCTTCGTCTATCATACTGCAAGTGGAAATTGACTAATATATTTATAAAACGCGACATCATGTTTTGACTTTCCACTCCAAATTACTTCAGGAAGAATTACTCCACAAGCAGTTGTCGCATCATTTAATGAATCAGTATCTTCATTAAATATATCAAATGGTATTACCGAACAAACGTTTTCCACACTGCTGTTATATGCTTTAACGAATTTAATAATAGACTCATAAATAGATTGGATATTTTTACTATTACCACCATTCAATACAATAATTGTTTTATCAAAATTGCTCCAATCCAAATACATAGTATTATCTGGATAATTACATGAAAGGTTACCTACCAAATGAGCTGTTTGAATACCTTTTTGGATTGATGATAGATACATGTTAGTAAATGAATACAACCTATAGCTACCGGACAAATAATTTGTTTTCTTAGCCGTCTTCTTCATGATTAACTCCAATTTAAAATATCTTTCATTGCAAAAACTCGTTCTTCATTAATATCCAAATCAGTAGCTAATAACAACCACTGCATTTCTTGGTGATATTCATTGCAGCCCCAAAACATTACTTTTGGTAAAATTCTTCGAAGCCGAGTTACACCATTATAGTTGGTATATACAATATTAACTTGCTTATTCATATTTACCAATCAAAATATCCAACATCAATGATATGTTCTTCTTCTTTTATGATTGTACAAGATACAATACTATTTCTGTTATAAAAAATCATACGGCCGATTTCATCCACAGTAGAAAAAACAGCAGCAGGATCTTTTAACCAAAATTTTAGTTGTTCATATGCTGGTACTGGTTGACCATAAAATCCTTGACCATATACATCCGTTTCAAATCTTTTACCATCTGTTGTCTCAAGTAAGACAGTTAATTTTCGTACATCATGAAGATTTGGAACATATTCTTCTGTCTTAAATAAGTTTTTGAAATCAGACCATAAATTACTAAGATTCATTTTTCACCTTTTCAAATTCTTCACTTGCAATTTTTCTATACTTTTCACTCAAGTATTCTCGAAATTCGTTGTGTCGACCAATATGATATTTTCCACAAAATTTGCAATAATATGGATCATATTCTTTTCCGCGCCATTCGGTTTGTCGATATGCTGCCTTCGTTGCATCCCATGCAGTACCAAAACGATTCTTACCACGACAAGAGTAATACCAAAAGAAGTATCCAGATTCTTGCAAATCCCAATACAACAATTTTAGGTGTTTGATATATGCTGGATTATTTGGATTCTTATCAAATCCAGAAACAGAATTTTTATATCCAACTTCACTCAACCTATCTCTCATTTGCTGTAATGTTGGTAGTCTCATGACAAATTATCTTTCTTATTGAATTGTCACACACAAGACTAGTATAACACACAATGAAGTTGGATACAAGAGTTTTCTTTAAAATGGAGGAGGTGGTGTATATATTAATGTATTTTTAATATTTGTTGGTTTATATTTACTAACAATATCATATATATCGTCCAAATCTTTTATCAATGGTTGATGTTGAACGTAAACTGGTTCCAAACCTAAATCTCTATCAGTCTTTAGGTAATCATAACCTTCTTTTCTAAGCATCATGTGGCCAATCCAATATTTGTTTGGTCTACGATACAAAATAAGAAAAACATCATCATTTGTTATAAGACTTAATGATTTTTTTAAATTATCAGCAGCAGTACAATAAATTGGATATGTATTTACTGTTACATGTGGATTATGGTATATTCCTGAAAAATTCAAACCAAATTTCATTGCTTTTATTGTTTTTGCTATAAACCACTTTTTTGGTGCAATAATCATATCTTTGTACATTTCACCCATTATAGTAAAATAATCACTTGATTTGAATGACATTTCTGTTGTAGCCCGCCGGAGACTTGAACTCCGAACCTTTCGGGTGTAAACCGAATGCTCTTACCAATTGAGCTAACAGGCTAAATCATCATCTTCATTTCCAACAACTTCAACCTTCTCAAATAGAATTCTTACTCTATAACCATCACAACATTCACCAACACATTTTTCCGATTCAACCATTTTACTTGGATGAGCATAAACAAATGCTCCTCTATCTTCCAAGTCGCAATTGTATAAAGTTCCACACATATAACCAACTACACCAATATTATATCTATCCAATAATCGAAGATATTTTGGTGTAAACCAAGATAAAAAATACAATAATAAACTAGACATCGTAGTAGCTAATAACACTGTCTTTTCGGAATCTGCGCCATGCTTCCTTATCTAAATCCCAAACAGTAAATACATCATCATTCTTTACTGTGGATTTCTCGCTTTTGGATAAATTTTCCTCTGGAATTAACTTGGCGTTTGTTGTGCATAACATCCGCCTAAGTGTTCCATCTGCTTTTGTGAAAGCAACAGAAATTCTACCTAGTTGTAGATACTTATTCAAGTCATTTAAAAATTCAATTCTATTTTCTTCCATATTATATACCTACCTTTTGGAGCGAGAAAAGGGACTCGAACCCTTATTCTTCTGATTGGTAATCAGAGGCCCAACCTTTAGACCATTCTCGCAGTTCTTTTTCAGTTTCTCTTTTGAGTTTAGTTCTAACTTGTTTGGAAAGAATAACTCGATATTTGCCATAAAATTTATTACAGCAATAACATTTAGTTCCTCCAGGACCACAAATTCTATCCTGAAGATTATTATAGTAGTTTCTTTTTGTGGTATTCATACCTACATAGGCATAAATAATTCTCCTTTATGCAATTGGTGGAGATTATTAATCTCCACCAAAAGATCTCAGTATACGCTTGGTACATGAGGCAAATATTTGGAGCTCCAGGCAGGAATTGCACCCGCGACCTCCAACTTACAAGGATGGCGCTCTGCTAACTGAGCTACTGGAGCATTTTTAGGAATTTTTGTCATGATTCGGCTACAAATTCCAACTTGCTTTAATTACCTCATGACCGGATACCAACATACTCGGTTGGTCGAGATAGAGAAGGAGTGGACTTCGAACCCACATCAGTTAGCTTTTAACTAGCATCCAATTCAATGCTCTGGTCTTTCCAAATTAAACGATCCTTCTTTTTACAAACCCGATTGAACGGGGGACAAATTAATTTCGTATGCCTCCTCTTGACGGAGGTCTATATTGGAGTCGAGTATTGAGTATACTCTGGTCATTTAGGAGGGAATCGAACCCATCATTAACCCCTGCCCGGGGCTGTCCTAGCCATTAGACGACTAAAATTCCTTAAACCAATTTCGTGCCCATTTCTTTAACCTTACTCAAGGGTCTTTGAACCGCTTTCATACGAAATGGTTGCTAGTGGAAGAATTGAACTTCCAACCTTCGCGTTATCAGCACGCTGCTCTACCATTGAGCTAACTAGCAATAACTTTCTATCACTCTTACAGTATAGCAAATTGCAAAGACAAATGCAACAAAATTTTTTGGCAGGAGACCCCGGATTCGCACCGAGACCGAACGGGTTTGGAGTCCGTCATGCTGTCTAATAACACCCGTCTCCCAAATTAAATCTTTTTCGATAATTATCTATTTTCCAAAATCGACCTTTACCAACATTTTTCGAACCATATGTATCTGTTTGAGTATGACAATTTGGACACAAAAATCTCAAATTCTCCAATCTATGATCATATGGATCCCCATTTATATGATCGATCTGAAGGGATAATGGTTTATTATTCCAAGACCCATCATTAAAACAAATATTACATATATACGGTAATAA
>ERZ724522.300-NODE-300-length-33760-cov-6.710013_pt1 | contig 33760 bp, 46 predicted proteins | sample MGYA00376055_ERZ724522 | MGnify/ENA primary metagenome ERZ724522 (study PRJEB28724, sample SAMN07190884) | wastewater metagenome | isolation source: effluent of sewage treatment plant in Hong Hong | place: Hong Kong | collected 2016-03-17 ...
CTTCGATCCCTTGTGCTTTAGCCACCATCCAGTTCAACTGGATGTTCGTGGCTTCAGAGACTTTGACTTTCATCGTCAATCTCCTCCTCTTCGATCGGATCGTCCCGGCCGCAGTCGTTGCAGAATCCACTGTCATAGATCCCGCCAAGCTCCCATTTCTGGGTCTTTTCGTTCCACGACACGTAGGCATCTCGACCTACGTTCTCGCTGCCGCAGTAATTACAGACCATCTTCAGGCGTGACATAACGCCTCCGCCACTGCTTTTGCTTCCTTGGCGGCATAGTCAAGTCCATAGAGCCCCCAACAGGACTCGACTTCGTTGTCTCTATCCATGATTCGGTAGCCGTAAACGTCCCCTTGCAGGTATTGACTGAACGTTTCAACTTCGGCGATCATCGCCCGCAGCGCTTCTCGGCGAACAACTTTTTCGACCTGTCCAGGAAATTCCTGGATGGCGCGCTCGTAGGTACAAAATACGAACCCAGACTGACCACTGTCCCATGGACAGTTGAATGGATTGCTTTCAGCGGCGTGGATCATGACACTGCCGTGGACATAGGCGAAGACCGGCATGCCGATCAATTCATAGGAAGTGATGCCTCTGCGGATGTCGTCCATCTGCGCGTGTGTGACACGCCGAGTCCCGAGTGTGTATCGAAGAGACGTATAAACGATCTCGCCGACGTTGTCCCACTCAGCGGGTGACTGAGGATCACAATCCTGCTCAATGAGCACCCGCAGATGACCAACTTCAAACGACTTCAGGGGTGGCATTTTTCAGTTCCTTCCATCTTCCGCCGCTCGAACATTTCCACTTCTTGCCGTCGAACAAGTAGAACCATTCGGCGCCGCATCCACGTCCTGCATCGAGAAACGATGTCAGGCTGTCGTGTACCCGCGCATCAACCCCTACTTCACCCCGATCACGGCCGTAGGCGACACACTGCCCTTTGTTCGGGCGGTCGAAGTCGCAACGTTCACCAAGTCGTTCACCGAGAGACGATAAGTCGCCCAGACTCATCAGTTTCTTGACAGCGTCATGCCGGTTATAGTGGTTCAGCAGGAGTGGCCCGTGATGTTCAGGGTAACCATCCCAGTGGACGTAAATTGACAGGATCTGCCCGTCTGGCAGTTTCATACCAATGCGCGAGCGAGTAGCCATCGTTTTCTCCTTGTGTGTTACTTGCAAGACTCGTCAAACGTTCGCTGCCTTAGAAGTCGTTTAATCTACCTGAGTTCGAGTGCGGGCAGAGTTCACTTGATCAGCGATTCCAGCGCGGCCACAACACTCGGACCAGCCAGCAGCGTGTTGAGAAACGAGAGCATTCCAGACTTGTCCGTGGGCACATCGATCTCGACCGTAGTAATTTTCTTACGGGGCCAACCCGAAATCACCAACTGTTTGCGCTCGGTAGCTGCGTCGGCCTGAGTACCGACGAATTTGGCCGAGGATTCCAGTTCAGAATCAGCGGTGTTTGTATAGACGAGGTATGTCTTCATTTTGCTTCCTTGGATGTCGTATAAAGATGATCGAGTTGAACCAACAACTCGTCCGGAGAAAGTCCGGGACGGGACGACATGACCCAGGCCAAGACCTCGTTGTCTTCTTTCCCGTTCCAGACTTTGCGGTATGTGCCTTCCTGATAGCCATGGTCTTGGCGGAACAGGTTCAGCACGTTTTTGGCGATGTACATCTCATGGAGCTCATCGCCAGACAAGTTCAGCTGTTCGGCCAAGGCCGTGAAACGCGCCGGTAGCGACAGTGTGTGCGTCGTGGCATTCACAGCCAGCATTTCCAGGTTCGTCGGAATCGGCTGCGTGCGGAAGTACTGCAGCGACATGGACTGAAGATGACTGAACAGTCGCTGAGATGCGTCATTGACAGAGCCATAGTCCTGCAGATACTGGCTTAGGATGAAATGCCAGATATCCACCAGTTCGAGTTTCGTCTGGACGAGATCAGGCTCTTGTTTCTTCCACCACTTCCAGCCGTAATGCTCGAGGGCTTCAGCCGCTTCGACCATGATGGCGCGGTGCCACGGGAAACCGGCGGAGCGCCAGGTCGGGTGAACAATGCAGTTCAAGCGATCTTGCAGTTCAGTCTGCACATGAATTTTTTCGAGGGATAGCATTGAGCTTCTCTTCCTTTTCCTTGTCACGTTTCGGGAGTGGGTGCCAGCCGGTATAGAACCCGTTATTGCTCCATTGACCGACGGTACAGATACCGCCGATCGTCAGGAGGAGAACTTTTGCGCTGGGCGGCGGTTCTTCATCTCCGGCACGGGGGTAAAGAAATTTCGCGCCGCCGGCAATGTATTCGGGGTTTGTCACAGATCGTCCTTGTGGCGGAGACCGAGATACACCGGATGCCGGGGCTTGTCCTTGACGCCGACCGGGAAATACTTGTATTTCACGATCATGCCGCGACGGTCGCTCAGCCAGAATTGCTGCTTATCCAGGTCCGTGAACCCGGTACCAATCTGGAACTCCACGCCTGTCTGAACGTCACGTACCAGCAGAGCGCCCATGCGTTGTTTGCCGGTTTTGTTCTCCTGGTGGCTGCTACGTTTTGTGCGACCGAGCTCGTTGGTTGTCGCCTCATTACCGTTGTGCATTTCCTCGATGACTTCGAGGATCTCAGCTTCACTGTCGCAGAACCGCTTGAGCTTCAGAAGGTAGCCCTCCTTCACAGTGCTACGACCGAACTTGTACGGACTGTCAATAGAGCGAAGAATGACTCCTTCAAAGCCCAGACCGACGGTCTGTTCTTCATAGGCCTGAAGTCCGGCTTCATCCGTGATCAAGGTCTGTGCAAGATAATCGATCTTGACTGAACTGGACAGATCGTCACGACCAAACCAAACGTTTATCAGATGGTTGTATCGATCGGCATACGGCCATCCATCCTGGTTGTGAAGATCAAAGACCCAGTATGTGGCTTGAGGTACGCCATCCCGGGACATCACGCCGCTCACTGTATCGCGATACACCGTTGGGCTCGATGCAGGGCCGACGATCAATTCGCCGTCCAGGCCGGTTAGACGGCGCTCTGAGAGGGCGTTGTAGATGAACCGGTTCGGAACTTCCTTGAGTGTGCGGGTCAAAAGTCGACCATCAACGACAGAAGCACGAATTCCATCGAGCTTTGGAGACGCGTAGACAGGAAAGCGGAGCTTATCCAGATCGGCGTCTGTTGCCAACATTGGTTTGAAAAGGGTCATTTCTTCGAAGCTCCGTGACTTTGTGTGATGAGTTGAAGAGCGCGCGAGGCGACTTGATCGCCGGCCTGTGCGGCTCGAATGACGATAGCCTTGGCCGTGGCAATATTTGTGTTCGTACCTGCCGCCAAAGCCTCGACTTGCCAGTGACATGCGTCCTGCACATAGACATGGCACAACTGCCAGCCTTGGCGTTCTGCATATTCTTTCTCTTCGTTGTTGAGCAAGTCGTACATAGATAAACGATTTCACTGACGCGGCAGTTGCCGCAGAGAAGAGGTCATTGTGGCCTTCAGGGTCATGATGGTCTCCTAACGAAATTGCCGACTCTTCCTTTCGAGTAAAGTCTGGCAAGCAAGGCAGCGATGATGCCCAAGCGCTATGCGCGCCGGTAAAATCTCTTCGCCGCACTCGCAGACACCGGCAAACCCAGTCGGCATGGGTTCAAGCTGTCGAGCGCGGGCGAGCGCTGCGTCGACTTCTGCGCGAGCTATTTGCTCTGCCTGCAGTAGATAGTTTTCGTCCATGAGCGATTACGCGGGCCGGTTCTTGGGCCAGCCGGCCTTCATGAAGTCCGCTACAACGTCGGCAATCGCCGGCAGGTTACGGGTCTTCGTCTCTTCCGCCGGCAGATATTTCGCGAACTCCGGAAACATCTCAGCCAAAGCCTTGGTAGTCGTCGCGCTGGCTGCAGCCTGTTCAAGCTGGTTGCGAAGCCTGCTGAGCGCGAGACTTTGTTCTTTTTCCAGTTGTTTGAGCCGATCCATCGCCTGGATGTCTTCGACGCGAAATGCGGTGTCTTTGAAAGGAAACGGCCCGTAGCCATACCAGCTGCCGATGCACGCCCATTGTTTTTCGAACCAGTTAGGGTATTTGTCGTATACCGCGGCGATCTCCGGCGGCATCATCGCGCGACCGATCCGGTTGGCCTCTTTCTGCATCAGCTCGATATAATCGATGCTCGGCACGTCATTCATGACACTGCTCACGAATGCGCTGCGAATGGAATTGGTGAGTCTCATTGTGTTCTCCTGGTGATGAAGTCTGCGAGTCCGCTACGCGACGTGGAAAGTTCGCGAAATGTCGCTGCGGTGCACTTGTTTTCCCATGCGGCGGGCGTTGTCCACATCACGCCGCCTTCCTTGCTCCCGACGATCACGACTACGTTGCGCCCCTCACGGTAGCGGGCGCTGAGCCATTCCTTCTGGAGTTCCGATAGCCCGAAGTCGATCAACGTATCGTCGCGCTTCGGGACTGTGATGAATTTATATTCGACCCAAAGGTCTCCCTTCGGGCCGCTGTACCAGACATCAGCGATACCGCCGTTGTACTGGTTGTGGTTCTTCATCCGATAGAGTCCATCCGGCAGATGCCGGTGGACACTGGCAATGAAGGTGTTTTCAGGACCCTTGGCCACGAACGTGATGAATTTCGATGTTGTTGCCGAAGGCCTGCTTCAGGATTGCCGTGAGCTTCTTTTCGAGCGCATCCTGCGGTTCATCAGGCTCAGGCGCCGGCTTCGCAGCAGGTTTGCCGAAGATCGATTCAACGAGCTCGACAAACGAGTTGAGTTCATCGAGTCCGTCTTCGACCCCGTTCACTTCTTGGGCGCTCATGTCTTTGCTTTGCGCCTTGTTCAAGTGCGCCCCTTCGGCATCCATCAACCGCTTCTCGACCAGACGGATATAGCCGCCGATGTCGGTCCAGCTGTCAATGTAGTTCGGATCACCATTCAGGATGCGGCCGATCTTGTGCGCCGTCATCTCGAGGGCTTCCTTCTGGTCGTCGGCCAGTGCCTTCCAATTGGGTGTCGCCCACATGGCCTCTTTCAGGCCCTGGGTGATCTCGGCATGATTGGGAAATTCGCCATAGCGCTTGCCGCGCTCGGCCAGGGTATTGTCGATGGAGGTCATTGTTTTGCTTTCGCTTTCGAGAAGAGAGCAGCATGGATTTGCTGCAGGGTCATCGCCTGCTGAACAGCGTCGCTCAGGGCGTTGTGCTTGGTACCGGTAGGAGATACACGAATGTCTTTGGCACCGGGCAGGTTCTTGTAAGTGCGGTAACACCGGACGTTCCAGAATTTCCACGGCACTTCAACCTGGATCTGGCTGTAGGCATGCGCGAGCATCGGGATGTCGAAGTCAGCGCCGTTGCTCCAGACGAAGTAATCATCTGCACCAATCCAGTCGCTGAAGTCGACCAGGGCATCCGACAACGTTGTTTTCGCCTCGTGAAAGACATTCTGTGCGGCGGCTTCCTGCTTCAGCCACCACAAAAGCGTGTCCTCCTGGATACGGCGTCCGTAATCCAGGTTGCTCTCGATAGAAATCGAGGCATAGAACCCGTTGTCGTCAATCTGAGTCGACATGAGGTCGAACTTCACCGCGCCGACGCTGAGAATGACCGACGAGGCCGTCGTGCCCAGTGTCTCGAGGTCAACCATGATGTGTTTCATCCCTACTCCTGAAAAATTCCGCCCGGCCTACCCGGGCGGTCATGTGCGGCCGGTGATCAGGCGGTGGCCAAAGCGGCCAACTGTGCGTCGAGTTTGGCCAGGCCTTTGTCGCGCACTTCGGTGGCCTTGGCCAACTTGGCGGCGGTGATGCGTGTGGCCTTGAGTGCGGCGTGCTCGGCCTTGACTGCGGCTTTGTGATTGCTGACGAACTGCGCGAACGTCCCATTGATGACCTTCTTGGCGATGGCCAGGTCGGCTTTCTTGGCCTTGATCTCAGCCTTGGACAGGGGGGTTTTGGTGCGTGCCATGGAATTTCTCCTTAAGTTGGCGGTTGTAATCAATCTCGTTGAGCCGAACTGCTCGCGAGATCAGCCGGTCGATCAACGACCGCCGGCGGCGGGTGGCGGACTCGAGCTCGAGCGCCGCCAACACTTCTTCCTGCGTCAATTTGCCGAGCACCTTTTTCAAGCTCGGGTATGACGCCAGGGCCTGGTCGAGGTACCACTTGCGAACTGACACAGCTGCTCCTTACCGGCGTGCGCCGACGGCAGGCTTGCGGGCCACCGGACGAGCACCGCGGGCAGGCGCCGGCGCGGCATAGCTGGACGTATCCGGCTCGGCCGACAGCAGTTCCTTGGCTTCGGCCTGACGACCGAAGTGAATGCCCAGGTTCTCGTTCGGCGTCGGATCGCTGAACACGAGCGATGGAAAGTCTTCGGACTCGTTGAAGCCCACCGAGACCACGACACCGACCGGCGGCGTGGAGAAGGTGCGCACCACGGAGCCGACGAATCCGTCAAAGCCTTTGACAGCCGTCGGCGACACGCTGAGTAGCCACATCGGAGTGTCTTCATCCGCGTCGGGCGGCAGGACGGCCAGCAAGCGCGTGTTCTTGCATGCCTTGCCCTTGCCGCCCGAGCCGAACTGATTCATCGCGCAGCTGGCGCAGTCATCGGCCTGCTTGTTCGGACTGTTCGCGCTGGGCACCATGGACTTGGGCTCCGGGTGAATCGCGAAACAGGCCGGCGAAGTGATGTTGTTCGGGTCGTAGGCGCCTTCGTAGTACTCGTTGCGGCTGACGAAGTCAACCACGACCAGCTGCAGCGGACCTTCATCCTTCTGGCCGTTGGGCAGCGCGAACTTCTTGTCCTGCGTTACCTTGATACGGATGCCGCTGGGCGGTGCCGTACGGCTGGCCATGGCTGCGGCCTGGGCCTTGAGTTGCTCCTGGATGGAGACGACGTTGCTGGCTTTCTTCACGGCGACAGCGGTGCCGGTTTTCTTGGCGGTGGCCATAGAGGGTCCTTTCAGGTGGAACGAACGCGAAGGTTCAGGCGCTTTTTCACAAACGGCTGAACACCAGGCACCTTTTTGCCGGCATCCAGCAGCTCTCGGTACGCAGGGTCAGAAACCCGGCGTTGGAGAAGATGGAAGAACTTGTTCTTCCGGATGTACTCATAGAAGCTGTCCCAGTCTTCGACAGAGGCCGTGACAGTCGAGGTGATGGACACGCTGGCCTTTGCGCCTGCGCTCTTGTCCACACCGTTCAGTTCCATCGTCTCCATGAGACGGGATTCGATGTCTGCGGCCTTTCCATCGATGTCTTTGATGGCGGCTTCCAGATCGCGCTTCTTCTCACGAAGGTCGAACAGCGCATCAATGTCGCTGCCAATCGTCGGAGGTTTCTTGACATGGGGCACTTTGTTCTCCTTTATGGTGCGTATCATACACCTAATCTTGGAAAGATAAACGACTATTTGGAATAGTTCGAGGCGAAACCACCCTCGGCCGCAAGTGGGAGGTCAGGGCACCACCAGGGCGACGTCGTCATGCACTGCATCATGTAGTCAAAGCACTTCTGGGCCTGTGCAGTCTTCGGATGAGCAACGACTTCGTCATGCGTCGTCATCACGACCGGATACTTCTTATCGATTTCGAGCAGCTGCTCCATCACGATGATCCGGGCCAAGGCCTGGACAATGTTTTCAGTCAGCAGACCGCCGTAGATCTTCTTGCGCATGTCTCTACTCTGATATGTCCATTCAGAGTAGCCGTTTTCGTTGATCCGTTCCTGAAGGTCTGGATACTGAAGGTACAGCCCGTTCGGGAGCCGGATGCGCTCGTGCTCGATCGTGAGGCACTTATGCTGGATCGGCTGGCAGTCTGGATTCGCCATGATCGAAATCCAGTCCTTGCATTTTGCCCAGCCGTCAGTAATCTTGTAGTTCTCACGGCGGTACAGGTTGACCACGCGATGTGCTTCATTAAGTGGGATGGCAATCTTTGGACCGCCAAGCGCACCTTTCGCCAGAGTCATTTGGAACTTAGCTGGCCCCATACTGAACCCAAGCCCGAGACAACAAACTTTGCCAACATGCCGATCGTTTTTGTCTTCCTTGGTGATCGTGCGGCCATAGACCTTCGTGGCGAACTCACTGTAGATGTCCCGCTTATCGCGGAACGCGTCTAGCAGCTCAGTCTGATCCCATAGCCAGCCATTCACACGAGCTTCGATCTGACCAGAATCGACCACCGCCAGCTGGTGCCCGGCAGCAGCGAGGATTGACAGACGCAGTTCCCCACCACGGGTGAGGTTCTGCATGTTCATCTTATTGTTCCCGCCCAGCCGGTGCGTGTGAGCGCGGCTGTAGGCATATCCCACAGGCAGGCGCATCCCATTCGCACCGGCTGTCAGAAATCGCTCCGCGCGCGTGATGTTCGTTGTCGACTTCACGGCCAGACGTACATCGACCAGCTGTTGCAGCCGCGCGCGACGAGCTTCTGCACGTAGTACATGTCCTGGATCATTCAGGTCGAGATTGGGAGATAACTCCCGCACTCGATCAGGTAGATCCGTGAACTGAAGATCGTCTTTTGAAAATGCCGGAATCCATTTGTCTTCTTCGGGCGTGGCCAATTTTTCGGCGGTCGATTTCTTGATGTACGCAGGACTCGGCTTACGAGGGATATCTTGCGGCCGCATACCAGCTTCAGCCAAAAGCTCAATGAATTTTTCGTTGCTGCCGATGACACGCTTGACAATTAGCATGTCGCGCTCTTCGCCGGTCAGGGCTCGTTCTGCTTTCGTCTTCAGCGTCGTTTTGTCGTCGTACTTGCGCGGATCAATTACGCTGAGCATGAGCTCTTTGCGTTCAGTGACTTCGCGCTCGTATTCGACTTGCACACGAGGGATGTCTACGCGCAACACAGGTGCACAGAACATCCGGGTAACAGCGTGCACGAGATCGGCTTCTTTGGCCGGGAACTTCGGGTGCATTTCCCGGAAGATCGCATGCGTCAGTTCAACGTCCTGAATACAGTATTCAGCAGTAGCGTCATAAAGTGACTTCGGCCAGTTAAGGACGCCTTTCGTCGACTCCAGGGCGCCTTCGATCTTGCTGCCCTTGCCATAAAACTGAGCCACCTCATCGAGTGAAGCGCCGATCTCATTGCTGTGTAGACCGCGCGCCATTGACAAGGTGTCGTAATACTTGGCTGGGACGATCCCGTAATGATGGCTCAAGATGAAGCCATCAAACTGGGTGTTGTGGCAAAGCAGACTGTGTGTCTTCCAGTTAATTGCTCTGAGCGCAGCAGTCATCTGCTTAGGCCCATATACCCTGGTTTTCTTGCTACCAATTTTGATGCCGACCATCTGAGCCTTGAACCGCGGATCGCGGATGTACTCAGATGTGCTGAGCTTGCTCAGCGTGTACTGAACGTCGTAGTACGTCTCAAAATCGACAACGACGAGTCGATCCCAATCGACATCGGCAGGTTTGATTTCAGGTACGGGGATCGACGAACTCGATTGAGCGCGGATTGGTTTTTGCTTTTGCTTGATCGCGGAGTTCCAGCCCATTCAGAGTTCCTTTGAGTCGTTCAATACGATCCGTGTGGTACGCGACCATGGCGCGCGCGAAATCCATGCCGGTCTCGGCTTCGAGCAGTTCACGCTGAGCTTCTTCGAGTTCTCGACGAGCGAGAACTTCGACAGGCATTGGACGAAAATGTTTGAGTAGTGCTTTCATAAGGTGAAGAGGTCCAGCAGAGTGATCATTCGGGCGTTCTTGGTCTGAAGGATGTCGTACACACGAGTGTCGATCGTCCCTGGAGCCAGAATCGTGATGGTTTCAGTTTTCTGGGTCTGTCCTGCGCGGTGTTGCCGTTTCGACCCCTGCTCGAAAAGTTCGAGGTCGTAAGTAGGAGAGGCCCAGATCGTTGTCGTACCGCGCGTCAGGGTAAGTCCGTGTGCCGCGGAACGAGGGTGTGCGAACATGACCTGATACTTACCAGCCTGATAGGCCTGGACGTACTCCAGGCGTTCGCGCTCCGGTGTCGAACCATCGAGCAGACAGAACGTCACATCACGTCGTTCGGCTTCGTCAATGAGTGCATCACGCTGATGCTTCCAGAGGAAGAACACCAGACTATGCTGACGTTCCTGCACGAGATCCAGCACCATCTTGTAACGACCGTCGTCGATCAAATGATAGACATCGGGTGCTTCATAGATCGCGCCAGATGCCACCTGAAGCAATTTGTTCGCGACTACCGCTGCGTTGACTGCCGTGATCAATGTCGTATCAGTCTGCGGTTGGCCGAGCAATTTGGCAGCGAAGTTTTTTGGCGTCGCTTTCTTGATCATCAGCAGTTGCGTCTGCTCAAGTTGCATGTACGCGGCCTGCTGCTTCGGCGACAACTCGTACTCGAGCGTGTACCGGTGATTTTCCGGAATGTCGATACAGTCTTCGAAGCGATGGCGAATGACGATATCGCTGATCAGGCCAAATACAGCTTCTTCGGCTCCGTCTTTGTCAGTCCACTGGATCGCGTTAGTGTTGCGTCTGACTTGCTTGGGTTTGCACACACTGTTTCGGAATGCGTAATACGATGGGCCGAGGCGTTTACCATCATCGAGCAGATACACCTGATGCCAGACATCCGTGATGCTGCGGCCGTTCGGCGTGCCCGTCATGGCGCGGCGGTACTTGAAGTACTTTGCGATCTTTGCTACCGCGCGGCTGCGCTGGCTCGAAGCATGTTTGTAAGCCGATGACTCATCGATGATGAGTGTGTCAAACTTGGCGAAGAAACCCTTCGGTTGCTTGGCCAGCCATTTCGAAGCGTCGATGTTCGTGATGTAGATGTCTGCATTCTGAGCAAACATCTCACCCCGGTCTGTGGCTGTTGCCACTGACGCCTTCAGGCCGGGTGCGAACCGCTTGATGTCCGCCGCCCAGGTCGTACGCAGGAGACTTTTCGGGGCCAGTACGAGGGCGCAGCCGCCGTTGCGTTTACGTCGGCGTTCGAATGCCCAGATCGCTACAGCTGTCTTGCCCGTACCCGGGTCACTGCAGTCAAAGACGATAGGAGTCTTTGTGTCGTGCGCGAGCGAGCGTTTTTGATGGGCAAAAGGTTTTAGCTTTGTCATGATGTTTTTGAGCGCAATGCATGGCACGCAAAGCTGCCAAACGATTTACCTCTGCGAGAATTGTCGATATGTATGCGGTGCGATAACTGAGCGGAGCAAGAGTGTTTGTCCCCGTCAGTTTTGCTATCAGAAGCGCCTGAGTCAGCTCTGCGCCGTACAACTGTTCAAGATGTCGGCGTTCTCGGCGAAGAACCTTTGCGCTCATGACCACACCCGATGAGTTTCGGCAATGTGCTCAAGGCCGTCGTATTCTTCGGTCTGCCATTCGACACCGTCAGGAACCTCCACGACCGTGAGTTTGGAGAAGCGACTGCCGGCTTTATCGCCCAGTTCTTCCACGACCTGAACCAATGCGGGGTCATTACGGGGGATGCTCCCAGCATGCAACGTCTGTTCGAACCACTTACGGTTGTATTCGATGCGTTCTGCGTGCGGCAGAGCGAAAAACGCTTCGTTGCTGAGTTCGGTCACACGATTTTTCGGTGAAACTGTCCAGTAAATCGTATACAGACCATTCCCCTTCGGGTACAGCGTCAAGTCTTTCAGTTCGGCGTAGCGCATCATTCCTTCGCGGGACAGACCAAATCCGCCATAGCACTTATTGATAACTACTTTCATCGTCTCTCCAGTAATCAAGTGAAGGTCCCGGCATGTGCGTTCCTTGGCCGGGGCAAGGTAGGGAGGTCCCTTCATCCGTCTGCTTCGCAGGCGGCACAGATGAAGGCCTGGCAATCCCTCTCGACGCACCGATCGGGTTGACAGGGTAGAGCGAACGCCGCCTTAGAGTTATTTCACGCCGACTTGGCAGTGGCCACTATTCCAGGGGCCGTATTGGCACCACTGGCAGCTGAATTTGTTCGGATTGGGTGGCCAGTTCGTACAGTTCGTGAGCTTCAAACCACGACGGTCAAAGTTCGACTTGAACTTGAGCCCTTGGTCGCGTGTGTAGCGCTGTGAAGTTGTCTCGCCGATATCCAGATACCAGAGCTCGGCATAGACTGTCTCCAGTTTCGGATAGCGGAGAAACGTCACCAGTTGATAGAGCGCAAGCTGTTCACCGTGCTTGATCTCGTTGCCGAACTTCTTGCCAGTCTTGAAATCGATCACAGTGGCTGTATGGTCATCGTGCATGACCATTGCGTCGAGCTTCAGACGTAGCCACGCAGTCTTCCAATCGGTCGGTTCCCAGAGCGCGTTCATGCCCCACTCGCCTTCCAGGCTCACCAAACCGTCTTCGTACATCGTACGAAGAAGATCGATTTCGGGGCCGAAGTGTTTCTCGGCCTCGTGCGCAAGGTTGTCATCTTGGCCGCTGATGTAAAGCTCGCAAGATTCATGTACGCGAGTGCCGCGGTCATTGGCGTGTTCAGTCTTGCCTGGAGGAAGAGGACGCTCAGGCTCCGGGATTTTCTGGTCGTGCTTGAGATAGCAAAGGAACTTGCATTTCTCGAAATCTTGCAGTTTCGAGTAGCTCCAGGAGTTGACTGCCATGCTGAGTCCTTGGTCGTTAGAAGAAGAACGATTATGCCGCAGCAGTGCGGATGTCAGTCAATACGGTACCGTCGTACTCAGTGACGATCCGAGTCGAGATCCAGGCCAAATCACCCCCGTAGCTACCGAAATAACGCTGTTCAATATCTTCAGAATCTTCGCCAACCCGAACAAACGCACCAAAAAAAACGTCATCGCGCCCACTGAAATAGTTCCAGATCCGTTCGTATGCCTGCACATCTTCGTAGTCGTCATACCACTTCCAATTGGTACCGCCATGGCCGAGGATTGCGACGGCCTGTCCGGGGCCGTCGTCGGCAATGATGAATTTATCAAGCCACTCTTTCTGAACGCCCTCCAATACAAATGAAGCGAACGCGGCGAGTAACTCATCTTTCGGTCCGCTGATGAGTATTCGTATATCTGATCTGTAACCCATATCAGTCCTCGATTCGGATCGTTTCGCCAAACGGTGCAACGACATCAGTTGTCATGCACCACAACACTGGATAGTTCGGTGGCGTCTTCGGGAAGTCGCCATAGCCGTCGGTGAGATAGATGAAACACGCCGGTGTGATGTTTTTCTCTTCGACGTACTCAAACGGCGGACAGAAGTCAGTACCGCCGCCACCGTACATCTTGAACTTCAGTACGTCACCAGCTGTGAACTCATCGACGTGATTCACTTCTGCGTCGCAATAAATGTTGTAGAGCTTCTCAGGCCGGGCTGCGTCCCAGGCTGCGGTGATCTCTGTGCCGAACACATCAAGTGTTCTCTGGCTGATTGAACCGGAAGTGTCGATAGCGTTGACCAACGGTCCCATTTTTTCCGAATACATGCCGGGCAGGTACAGGCCTGCGGACAGATACCGACGGTTCGGACGCATCCAGTTGTAGTCGTCACGACTAAGTTGGTTCACAAACCGACGCAGTTGTTCGCGCCAGTTGACCTGGGGCTTCGTGGTTTGTTCGACGAACCGCTCGAGTGTCTGCGGCAGTTTACCGGCCTTCTTGACTTCGTTTGCCGCCTGAATAGTCGCAAGAATCCACTCGGTCTCCATGACGGCCGATTCTGCTGTATCACCGGGGAGAATTTCATCAAGTGCTTCCTCGCCTCCTTCGTCACCGCTTCCATCCGGCAACAGGTTGTAGATTTCGTCAGCTGACATGCCCTTGAACTTGTTATCGATGAGCCAGTTATCACCGAGTGTGAAACCCGAGTCGACCAGAATCTGGTTGAGTGCGTAGTCACCGGCGACGTTCCATTTCTTTGGGTCGCGTGAGCCGCGGCGACTGATGTGTGCCAGGACGCAATGCATGACTTCATGTGCGACGGCGGATTGTGCGATCTTGTCAGGCAGTGAGAGTACAAAATCCGGGTTGTAAAAGATGTGTTTCCCGTCGACGGCCAGCGTCGGGATATCCACGCGTTCGACAAACTGCAGACGAAGCGCGAGCAAGCCGAAAAACCCATGCTCGAGAATCAGCTTTGTACGTGCAAGACTCAACTTTTGCGCAGCTTTTTCGTTCATGTTGCCTCCTTGGTAAGTTGTTTGGCTAGATAAGCAGCGAATTCATGCGGGTGTACGAACATGAATCTTCCGCACGGTGGGCAAGAAACTTCACGGAAGAATGCACAGTCTGTGTAGGCTCTGCGACATGTGGGCGATTTGATCGGGATGACTCTTTTTCCTTGTACTTTAATTTCTACTCCGACTTCATAGATCATGATGTTCGTCCAGTAAGTTGATGGGCAAGATGCTTTGCGTAGTTGACTTCACTCAAGAACATGAAGGGCCCGCAAGCTATGTTGGTACACGGACGTTCACGAAACTCGCACGGAATATTAGAAACCAAGATACAGTAGCGCGAGTGGATCGGAATGACCTTCCTTCCTTGAACTTCGATTTCTTTTCCGGGTTCGTAGTTCATGATGCCGCCAACCGAGCCGCAAGAAGTTTCGGGAACGTTTCTTCCGTTACCCAAAATGTGATGTTGTCGCACACAAGCGAGCAGTCCATATCATTGTCGTTAAAAGGGCACGCGATGCCGTAAGGCATACAAGTCGCGAAAGAATCTTCTAACCTGATACGCCGAACCTGTCGACCGAACACCTCAACAAACTGCTTGTCAGCCAGCTCGAGTGTCTCTTGCGGAACGTCTCTCAGTACGAGATGTACCGTTTTTTCGCCTAGACGAATTGGTCCTTTGCGCGCTGCTACGCGTTGTTCGGGTGTGATAGAACTCACTCTGAAGTCAGGATGCATCGGATTGCCTCCGCTGTGTTTTGCGCATATGCATATACGCCGCAGCGAATGTGTGTAGCCATCGCCCGCAGATGCAATGCTGCGCTCGCAACCTTTGGGTCGTTCATGACGTTCAACCCGTCAAGGTGTGTAGAAAGAGTATCGAGTTTTTCAACGAACGCATTCGAAGAAGACGCAGATACCGAAGTATCCAAAAGCTTCAGGATCCGCGTCCGACAATCTTCGAAGATCTTCTTTTGCCGGTCAGCAATGGACGCGACGATCTGCTGACGTACCTCATCCTGTTCGTCTGCACCGATCGACGTGCGGAAATCTTCGGCGGCAGGCACCGGAAAGAATTCCGTATTGACGCCATAGCATGAACGAAGATCCAGAATCGATGGATAGTCGTTCGGGTCGTACAGATGGCCCAGACGAACAGCTTCGTGTTGTCGGTTTGAACCGTACCAGTTGAGGAATTCTTCGACGGCTTCCTCAAACTGTTGCTTCAGTCCACTGATCTTGTCGCGGTAGTTCATGAAGAACGCCGCAGGCAGCAGACGCTGCCCACCATCAGACCAGGGCAAGGTCATGTGGTAATGCTGGTTCCGAATACGCGACGCATAGAGCGCAATAGAAGCCAGTGTTTCTTTGCGCACCAGCTGTTTGTTGTACCGGCCAGCGTCACTGGCCGCATTGGCCAGATTGTTGATGCTGGCCGTGGCAGCACGATCGAATTTGCGGCCAGTCCACTGATGAATCGTGAGGTTCACCAGCATGGCCTTTTCTTGAAGGCTCATAACAACACATCCTTGTTCTTGATTAGCCAGGCAATGCCGACTTTCGTTTCGGCCAGTTTGTTATTCAGCTGGATCGCGCTGCGCATGAACAAAATCTGGAACTCACGCGGCAAGCGCTCGAGGTACACCAACAGTTTCTCGAGGTTTGTCGGCGTGGCCTTTTTGTCCAGCATCGTGCACAGTGCGTACTGCGCAGCAGGTGATTCAGGGATTGGAGCACTGGCAGGATCAGCCAGAATCTGTTCAGCCGTCGGCAAATCCCGCGCGACGCGTACGAAGCTCAGGTACTCGGCCGCAGCACCTTCGCCGACTGTGCCTTTGATGAGCTCAAGCTCGACATCAGCGCCCAACGAGTGAGTCACGACGATGTCGTCCAGGAACACCCAGGAACGTGGCGTCGGAAATGCGCGTTCGTCAGACGATGGGTCAAAGCTGTGCAGCAGGCCGGGACGGAACTTGATGAACGCGCGTGTGACGTCCGATACGCCATTTTTGGTCGCCCAGAGGAACCATTCGTCAGTGTCCACTTCGACGTCAATATGGACGAACCGGTTGCGCAAGGCTGTGGACATTGCATGTACCACTGCCCGGTCACCAGCGCGGTTTCCAGCGCCGATTACGGCCCATCCAGGGGGTAGTTCATAATCACCTAGCCGGCGATCCAGAATGAGCTGATACGCGGCTGCCTGGACGGCCTGGGGGGCGTTGTTGAGCTCGTCCAGGAACAGGATGCCAGAACCTTTCGTGGGCAGGAAACTTGGCGGCACCCAGGCCATGTTCTTGGTCTTTCCGGTGCCGGAGACCACCGGAAATCCACGCAGATCGACCGGGTCCAGCATGGACAAGCGCACATCGCGGAGCTCAATCTTCATGTCGGCAGCGACACTGCGGACGATGTCAGATTTGCCGATGCCGGGCGGGCCCCAGAGGAACACGGGGCGCTTGCGCTGGGCAAGATGGGTCAGGGATTCTTTGACTTTGGAAGGCTTCATGTTGTCCACCTATGGGGTTGAGTTATTTCTGAGCAATACCGAGCTCTTTGCGGAGCTCTTCCGTTACCTGTTCCTTGAGCTCGCGTGCAATTTCTTTAGCTGCGTCGTAAACATTGCTGGAGTGATTCAGCTGCTCTTTGACTTGACGGACGATTGCTTTTTTGGCGGCTGCGCGCGCCGCAGCGAAGGCAGGAGAGTTTCTGAACTCGTCAAAAGATGCACGAACCCATTCGAGCAGAACAGGTCGGGCAATATCGGTGAGTATCCGGTCGATTGCGCCTTGTCGGGCGTTGCAATGGTCGAACTCCATTTGCCCGTCGTATCTCTGCTCGATACCGAGCAGGGCTTTCAATGCCGATGCTTTGGCTTTGTTCAGATCGCCGATGATTTCTTCCGTTAGAAGTTTGGCTTGTTCTTCGTCGAATACCTTGTCTGCATTCTTGATGAATTCAGCCTTCACCCTCGCAGCAAATTGTGCGAGGCTGGGTTCAAGTTCGGCGCTCATCATTGCACTTTGTAGCGGCGGTGGTCAGGGCCGGGCGTGACGACGTATTTGTCGACGCCCTGGGCATTGAGTTCATCCCGTGCCTTCTTGGCAGTGGGTTTGTCGGGGTAGTAGCCGTCGATCAGACGGCCGGTGGAAGTGTTGCGCAGGGCAAAGAGACGAAGTTTCATGAAATCCACTCACTGAAAGAAAACGATATTACACCACAGCTTTTGCGCGCTTTTTCGGCGCGCTTGAAGCAGGTGCGGTAGGGCTTGGCAGATATTGGCTGAGGTAGCCCGGGAATGATGCAAAGTCCTTCCAGTCGACCTTCATGCCGCGCACCGCCTTGCCGTTGAGCCATACGACCTCCAGGTGAATGCGGTGGTGCTTCAGAAGCGCGGTGAACTTGTTCGGCGAGGTCGGCATACTGCCCACCGTGAAGTCGAATAGAACAAGAAGTTCTTCGCGGCCGATGACACAACGTCCGTTGGATTGGGTGCGCGCGATCAAGGTTTTGAGCAGTTGCTGATAGTCGGCAACGCGGTTGATCTGAAGCGCATTTCGGGTAGGTGTGTCGGTCGGCAGCTGCTCGATGAAGAAGTTCATGTTCCCTTCCAGGAGCGCTGAGCCGACTGTGTCGACTGACGACTCACTGATCGAGATCATCGTGCTGCGGTCTGTCGTGTGCATCACGGTGCCGGCACGCTCGAGGTCGATTGGATAGTTGATCAGGTAATCGTAGAAGGGCTGAAGCTCCTTTTCGATCTGGGTGATTTCGGCGTCGGTGATGACGAGCTTGTTGGGTTGATATTTGCCGACGTTGTGGCGACGATCCTCCTTGTCGATGATGATTGGATCTGTCTTGTTGGACATGAAGATCCAGTTGGTGTAGTTGCGTACCTCCACCGCGTTTGCGTACATCTGGCGCAACGCGATGGTGGGCTCGGTGATGAAGTTCTTGAGCTTGGCCATGACACCACGCTCATTCTGAAGTGCTTTCGTTTCGACCTCATCCACAAAGACGAGGAATGATCCCTCCATGAAGTGGTTGTACTTTTCGTTGAGCTCCTCCATCCGCCGGGTGGCGGTATGGGTGCCGAACAGGGGCTTGAGGATGTTGTTGGTCAGAATGCCCTTGCCGGTGTTATGAACGACGAAGCCGTTTGCAACATAGTTGTGATATGGCGCCTTCATCACGATGTCATATGTCATCTCGATCTTGCTGCGTTTGATCGATTTGATCTTTACAGCGCGAGTAGCGATGTATCCGAGTCCTACTTCCTTAGCGTGATGAGCATCGTGATTTGCTTTGTCGACCACGACGAGGTTCATCAAGCTGTCGTTGGTGACGTCTTCGTCTTTGTGGTGCACGACATCGTCAGTGCTCAGATAGGTGAGGCTTTGTGCGAGCTCTTCATCTGTACGAAGCACATGTATGAAGGCGTCAAGTGTCATTCCATTCATTGCGGCCTCGAGTACAAGACGCGCGCGGTGGCTGCGTTTGTAGTTTTTGCCGTTGATGATGTGTTGCCAAGCATGTGGGTGATACGGAATTGAATACACGGTAACGCGCTCAGACTTTCGTCCTCCACGTAGATGATGTTTAATCTCTACGCCCTCCATGACGATCTCATCCCCGGGTTTGAGTTCATTCAACGGGGTGAATGTTCCATCCGGGCGCATGAATGGGTGAAGTTCTGTGGCGCGGATCGAACGGCCGTTTGACGCGGTGAGTTTGTACAGCTGCTTCTCACCAGATTCGACGATCTTGAAAACTTCGTGATATCCGATCGTCATGCCGTCTCGTACGGACTTAGTACGGGTCGGCAAGGACAAGTCCCATGCCTTACCAAGACCAGTACCCTGCTTGAATGTCCCGTTCCACTTCTCGTATGCTTTTTTGATCGGCAACGGACGACTGCCGTTTCGGGCGCCGCGATTGAAATCAATCAACGTATCACCGGCAAGACAACCTTGGGTGCCATGCAGCACCCAGGCAGTACGGGTGCGATCGCGCGTCTGAACGATCGTGGCCAGCCAGTTGATGAAGTGCTCAACAATTTCCGGATCGTCACCCAGGGCGTTGTTCATGACCTTGGAGATCACCTTGGGCACAGCCTTGGGTGGTTTGGTGCCGGTATTGAGCATGTAGGGCGTCGGTTGGAACTTGTTCACGCGGCGGTTCTGGACATCGACGCGAACGAGATCCTGTGGGTCGAAGACCAGGTCCCATTCGGGGATGAAGTCACCCAGAGGCACGCCATATTGCTTGGCAAAGTGGCGCAGCTGGGTCTCGTTGCGTGCGGGGGTGATGTCCAGGAGATCGGATGCGGCCTCGTAGGTACCACGCCAGTACACACCGGTCTGGCGGTCCAGGAAAGCCAGGTATGTCAGGCCGGATGATGAGGTTCGAGTGGCAGAGCCGGTGCCGGTGAGTTGCTGCCAGTATTCAGGCAGAAGTTCCTTGGTGAGGTAGCTTGGCTCACCCTTGAAATTGTGGATGTAGTCGGGGTTGTCTTCAGGGTGATAGTAAGCCCATGAATCCCCGCCATTGAGATTGAAGTACACGAAACCGCGTTCAACCTTGGTTTCGGTGATCACGGCCTCGTCGGGTTTGAGCATGACTTCGGTCGTGCCGTGCATCTTGTAGGTGATCTTGCGTTCGGGGAGGCCTGCTTCTTCGCGCAATTCCTTGATGCGCTTATGCGTGAGCTCGCGATTCTTGGTGGATGAGTTGATTGTGGTGGTGAGGGCGAGCTTTTCGTGCTTGCGGCGCACCAGCTGAATGCGTGGCGTCTTGGCCATCGGATCCTTGATGCCTTTGAGGGCGGGAGGAGCGATGTAGATCAGCTTATCGTTCTGACATGCGCTGACATCAAGAGGCCAGGAAATGGAATTGCCTGTCTTGGTCAGAGACATGGCACGACTGAGCAGGGGAACTTCATGGTTCTTCTGAATGAGCCATTGCTTGAGCAATGGGGCTGCGTAGAGCTTGTTCAGAAGAATGAAGACATGTGCACGCAGACGCCAGTTTTCAATCCCGTAGGACGCTGACCATTGAACGATGTAGGAGATGTCTTCCAGGCCGAGTTCTTTCAAGAACAGGTCGATGGTCAGTGGTGCGGAAGTGGTGTGGCCGGAAGGTGTGGTGAAGTCGATCGTCTCGGGCAATCCGTCAAGGTCGAGCACGAGCCATTCGGTGCTTGCGTTGGTGTCGGTGCTGCCGGCGCGTGATTCACGGACGAGGTCACGACCGATGGTGCCTTTGAGTAGGCAGTGACCCTGTGCTGCATGCTGGGTGAGAAGGCGTTCGAATTGAACGAGGGAAGTGCAGGACTCTTCGATTGAAGTGAACTCCCACACGAACGGGTAGGGCGTCTTGACGAGCTGACCAGTGGATGACTTGCCGTATGACTTGGTCAGGGGAACTGTCGCTTCGAGGAAGTAAAGGTTCATGTTGCACTCGTTCAAAGATGATGGATCTGTCCGGGCAGAACAGTCGGTGGAGGCCTAAATTCTATCTACTTCCCTACCTTTATATACCTTACACTCTTACATTCTTACACTACTAAACTTTAGTTTAGAAAAAAAGTATAAAGAGTAGTATTAAGTATATATAGCCAAATAGAGTTTAGTAACTGGCGCGCGAGTGTAAGTGCGCATGCCCATAAGACCTGGCGCTGGAAGAGGAGCGGCACCCTCTGTGGGGCGCCGTCCTCTGTTAGTTAGCCGATGTCACACATCGCGCGACGCTTGGCCATGCGATCTATGTTGATTTGCGTCTGACTGGTCACGTTCTCAAGTTCAGCGGTGTCGTTGAACTTGGCGAGCATGATGTTTTCCAGTGCGACCTTGCATTGATACTTGGCTTCAGCCGTACGCGCGAAGATGATTGGTTGCCGAGCCAATCGCGATGCGAGATCGGTGGTACTACGCTCCAAGTTGCCAATGACTTGGTTTGTGAGCGAGCGCTGCACGTTGGTAGGTAGTTGATCGAAGCGTGCGTTCTCGACCACGCCATAGAGCTTTGCGGTGCGCAGGATCTCCAGCAGGATAGGATGCAACGACTTGTTGCGAGCAACCCGGTTCTCGGCTGCAATCCTTTCAGCCATGAGCGCAGATTCCAGCATGCGCTTCTCAAGCGCTTCGTCGCCGTTGGCTTCGAGCTTGATCATCGTCTTGTGGTTTGCGATCGTGCCGGCGTCGGGTTCGCGAACCTTTTCGGCTTCCATGAGTTGACGCAACGTCTTGGGGTTGTAGTCGCGGTTGTCGGCGGCAGCCGCAGCAGCCGCGACGTCATGCCACTGTTCACGAACAGCGAGCAGCACGGCAAGGGTGTACTCAGGCGTGTCGGACTCGCCGGGTTGATACAACGATTCGTATGCGAGATCCTCAGCGACGTACTGACAGAAGTCGTTGAATTCGACATCGCTGGCGTTCTCAGCTTCTTCCTGCGCAGTCGCGAAACGGGTGAACAGGATGTTGCGTGCTTGATTGATGCAAGCATTGTCGATGCTCCAAGCCATAGACGCGCTGACCTTCGCATGCAGCTCAGGCGCGCGAATGAGATAGTCATTGACGAGGTCCGCCGGATCGAAGTAGGCATAGTTCGTGGGTTGTGGTGCAATGGCAATGAGTTGCGAAGCCATCGTTCCGGTGGGAAGGGTGTGAGTCTTGGTCACGATAGTTTTCCTTTGAAAAGTTGAAAGTTGATGTGCCGGTTACGGTTCCGGCGTGCTATGGGTCGCACCGAATGGTTGACACATGGAACAGACCCAACCTGTCCACCGTGGCGTTGACGCAGCCACGCAGCCCCTAGCGTTTTGGCATCGCGGTAATGCGGCTTCGTTCTTTATCACTCGCGAAGCAAGCGAGTTGAAGTTCGCGCAGGAGTTTGCTGTCCTGTGCTTGATGACTTCACACTGGGCACTGTCACTACCCAGTAGGCTGTCATCAGTTATCGAGGATCAGGTGTTCAGCCTGTTCTTCGGTGATGCCGAGTGCTTCAGCCAGAGCCTCGACGCGCGCGATGAGGTCATCGCAGACGTCGGGCGCCGCGCCGATGTCTTCGTCACGCACGACGTCGAGGCTGATTTCGACGATCGTGGCGGTGCGGGAAATCTTAATCTTTGCCATTTGCTTTCTCCTTGTTGGTAAACATAACTTTCAAACCATGGATGGTGATCTTCACCTCATCGTGATCGATGGTCAGTTCATCGAGTTCGAACGAATAGGTGTCGAGATTCTTCTGGGCCTCGACACAAGATTCGAGACAGGATTTGAGCAGTTCGAGTTCAGACATGATGTTCTCCATGAGTTAGCACCAGCGCCAGATACGGCGCAACAGTCGAACGAAGATGTTCGAGCTGGGTGCGGGATGAATCTTGTAGGGGTAGGACCGAGTGCGTGGAGTCATGTCAACTCCTTCACGCTGTACTTGATCCAACCCACTGTGTAGTAGCGCCCGGACTCGATGAATCCGAACGCTTTGCGCGCGACGTTGACGGTCAAGATCGACGCACAAAAGGCGACGATCGAGGACATTGTCCCAATCACTGTTCCCCAGTGAACGATTAAGTTCGTCAATAGCATCGCGACGTGCAATAGGCTACGACTATCGCTCCCCAAAAGCCGCAAACGCGGCTTCACGGGCACCATGCTGATCAACACCAATTCGAAGATGATGTTGACGAGTCCGAAGACGAAAACAGTCTCGATCATGACCCATGCTCCTTATTTGATAGCACCCCGTGACCCCGTCCCATCGCCCATGAGACTGAGCCACTGAGCAACCGCGCCCTTGCGGGCGCAGATGCTGCTCACACCACCTCCTCGGTGACGGCAGGGCGGATGACCGCGCGACCGGGCGCGACCACTTCCTTCACCCAGTGCGAACCATCGCGCTTCGTGAATTCGGTCACATTGCGCTGAAACGTGCACGCGCGCTGAAACGTGCACGCGGGCTTCACACCGCGCGTGTTGAGCGCAGCCTCCAGTTCACCGATGCGCTCGCGCTGGTCGCGATACACACGGCGGGCGATTTCCAGACGCGCCTCGAGCGCGGCGATGCGCTCCTCGAGCGCCTTAGCAGTTACGCGAGCCATACAACCTCCAAACAATGAACAGAGCAACAGCGCCCTCAAACAACGCATTCATCCGGGCAGCTTGCTGCCCGGAACAGAACCACTTGGCCCATACGTCCTGGGCCCCGATGCATCCGGCCCCCGGTTTCCCGGGGGCGCTGGATCAGGCGCTGACCGGCACGGCCTTGCCGCGCTTGACGGCGACCGGAACAGCCTGTGCCTGTGCACGGTGTGCTGCGATCGCAGCCTCACGGCGTGCCTTGAGCTCGGCGGCCTTGGCCGTGTACGCGGCGCTGCTGCCAGCGACGACGTCGGCGCCGAAGCGACCAGTGGCCTGTGCAGAGAGCGCAACGCCGTGGACGGCGTACGCCGCGCCCTTGCCGATGGCAGAGCCGATAGTGGTACCGAAGGTGGTGGAAGTGGAAGCAGACATGTCAAATCTCCTGTGAACCGAGCGAAGACCGCTCACACAACGCCTTCATCGCGGCAACTTGTTGCCGCGGGTATTCAGTGAAGAGACTCCTTATCCCTCCGGGCGCAGCGAATCCGAACCGGGGTACGGGGCGCTGCGACAGGGGAGGGAGTGTCTACGAGCCGACGTTCCAAAAAATTTTGCAAAAATTCCCACGCCCGAAATCGTTCATCTACAATCGACGACCATGCCAGGTCCAGTGAAACCACGTCTCGCAGCCAACCGAGGAAGCACACGGCAAGGTGCCAAAGCTCGTTCAGCCCCCGAAACCTGCACCATGGACGCAGCCCGAGCCGTCAGTCCCGACAAGCCGCTGACTGCGCGCCAGAAAGACTTCGCCATCGCGATCGCAAAAGGCAATTCCGTGCCCGTCGCACTCGCGCGCGCAGGGTTCTCCGACAAGGACAACTCGCTCGGCTACCGGATGGTCAAGATGCCGAACATCTGCAGGGTGATCGACGCAGAACGGGCGAAATTCGAGGCCGACAACCAGATGTCGCGCCGCAAGGTGATGGACATGCTGCTGGAGAGCTACGACATGGCCAAGATGATGGCGGAACCAGCCACGATGGTCTCGGCGGCTCGGGAGATCGGGAAAATGTGTGGCTACTACGAGCCCCGGAAGATCCAGGTCGACATCGGGGTGAGCGGCCAGACGTTCATGGGCCGGATGAATGCCCTGTCTGATGCTGAACTGATGCGCCTGATCGAAGGCGGGCAGGCGCAGGAGCTGCTGGAGGGGCCACAGGATGATCAGGGGCTCTGATGGCTACGACTACGAAGACCTCGCCGCACTCCCCCTCCGTAAAAAAGCGGACACCGCGCGGAACGACCAAATCTCGCGCCTCCACTGGCGGTCAACCACCAACGAAAAAGCGCCCCGGACGACCGAAGAAATCGCAGACTTCGTCGACTCCCTCTTCGCCCCCCTCTTCGCCCCCGTTGCCGCAGGCCCAGGCCGCAGACCCCAAGGCCATAGCGGAGATGGCCCAGCGGGTGCTGGCCAAGCGCCGGCTTCTGCCGTTTGTGAAGCGCCTGAACCCGAACTACCTGGCCGGATGGGTCCATGAAGACATCTGCCGGCGCCTGGAGAAGTTCAGCGAGGACGTCGAGAAGGGCCTGTCGCCCCGCCTGATGCTCCTGATGCCGCCACGGAGCGGGAAGAGTGAGCTGGCCAGCCGGATGTTCCCGGCCTGGCACCTGGGGCGGCACCCGGACCACGAAGTGATCTCCTGCGGCTACAACGTGTCGCTGGCGATGACGTTCTCGCGGAAGGTGAAGGAGGCCCTGGAGAGCCCGGACTACCAGAGTGTCTTCGAGACCCGGCTGCACCCGGACTTCAGATCGAACGAGGAGTGGGCCATCGCCGGGCACCGGGGCGGGTACGTTGCTGCCGGTGTGGGCGGTGGTATCACGGGCCGCGGCTGTCACATCCTGATCATCGACGACCCGATCAAGAACGCCGAGGAAGCGGACAGTGCGGAGACGCGCGAGAAGCTCTGGGATTGGTACGGCTCGACGGCGTATACCCGTCTGGCCCCCGGCGGCGGGGTACTGGTGATCCAGACGCACTGGCATGACGACGACCTGGCCGGGCGCCTGAAGCAGGCGATGGCGGCGGACGAGGACGCGGATCAGTTCGTGGTCGTGAAGTACCCGGCCATCGCGGAGTCGGATGAGTACCTGGACGAGGACACGGACCTGATCGTCTATGACGAAGCGCCGGAGAACGGGCGGCTGCTGCGCCAGAAGGGCGAGGCGCTGCACCCGGACCGGTACGACCTGCAGAAGCTGAACCGGATCAAGAAGACCCTGCCGAACAGGTTCTGGGCGGCGCTGTACCAGCAGAATCCGGTGCCGGACGACGGGGCATTCTTCACGAAGGATCAGTTCCGGCGCGCGACACCGCCAAGCACCCTGCGGAGCAACGTGTTCGTGGCGTTCGACTTCGCGATCAGTGAGAAGAAGCAGAACGACTACACGGTCGGGGTGGTCGGACTGCAGGACGAGGACGACATGCTGCACGTCGTGGACCTCGTGCGGTTCAAGTCGGGCGACGGGCTGTATATCGTTGAGTCAATCTTGAATCTTTGCAAGAAATGGTATAGTCCGAGCCTGATGCTGGGGTGTGAAGACGGTCAGATCTACCGCGCACTCGAGTCGCTTCTCAAGAAGCGCATGCGCGAGCGGCAGTTCTACCCGCCGATCACCCTGCTGAAACCCATCACCGACAAGCTGGCCCGGGCAAGACCCTTGCAGGGGCGGATGCAGCAGGGGATGGTGAGCTTCCATGACTCCGCGGAGTGGTACGACACCGCCCGCGCCGAGATGCTCCGGTTTCCGGCCGGGGTCCACGACGATCAGGTGGACGCGCTGGCCTGGATGGCGACGATGGCGGTCGGCCGAGAGGCCCCGCGTAGGCGGCAGACGGAGGCTACAAAGTCATGGCGAGACAAGTTGAAGGGCCTGGGCGGACAAGTGAGCCACATGGCGGCATGAACCCCGTCGCCGAGCTCGTCGTCCGGTCATTTGCGGTCCGTACGTTCTCCCACCTCGCTCACTTGCGCTCGCGCTCGTATTCGGAGCACATGGCTCTCGGAAGTTTCTACGACGACCTGATCCCGGTCGTCGACGAGTTTGTCGAGATTCACCAGGCCCAGGGCCTGATCGAAGACTACCCGCCCGCGCAGCCCACTGATCTCACAACCCCGCCGGCCGACGCGCTGGCTGAATACCACGACTGGCTCAAGGACAACTATGCCGCGTGCTGCGGAGGCGACCCGGCCCTGGAGAACATCATGGACGGGCTGATCGGCCTCGCGGCGCGAACGATCTACAAGCTGAAGTTCTTGAAATGAAAATCCGGATTCGTACCTTTGACTTGGGCTACCGAATCGGGCTGGCCTTGGAAATCGGCGGTCGCCGTCGCGCCTGGATGTCCCCAAAGCTGCCGCTACCGTTGCGTTGGGCTTCGCTGAAATACCTGTGGAGGCACCGCCATGCCCATTGACACCCAGATCGCGATGAAACAATGGACGCGGTACGCATGGTGCCGTGACAACGGGCATGCCCAGTACGTCCAGAAGGCCGACAAGTGCGACGCTTTCTTCCGGGGCGACCAGTGGGACAAGAATGACAAGGCGAAACTCGACCTCGTCCGCCGCCCGGCCCTGACGATCAACAAGATCCTGTCCACCGTGAGCAACGTGATGGGCGAGCAGATCTACAACCGCGCCGAAACGGCGTTCCGGCCACGATCCGGTGCGCCCGCCGAGACCGCTGAAGTCCTTACGAAGGTGTTCAAGCAGATCAGCGACAACAACCAGCTGGACTGGAAGCGCAGCGACATGTTCGCCGACGGGATCATCACGAGCCGGGGCTACCTGGACGTGCGGATCGACTACAACGACAGCATGGGCGGCGAGGTGCGCATCGAGGGCCTGAACCCGAAGAACGTGATCCCTGACCCGGACGCCGAGGACATGGACCCGGACACCTGGAGCGAGGTGTTCACGACGAAGTGGGTCACCGCCGACGACATCGCGGTCCTGTACTCACGAGAGGACGCCGAGATCCTGCGCAACCGGGAGCAGAGTTTCTTTCCCTACGGCTACGACAGTATCCAGAGCCACCGCGACCGTTTCGGTGATCGGTTCAACCCGATGTACATGGGCGACTACGACCACAGCAACGTGCTGCGGAACATCCGGATCATCGAGCGCCAGTACCGGGTGCTGGACAAGCAGAAGCACTTCGTCAGCCAGGACGGCGACACCCGGCCCGTCCCGGTGGATTTTGACCGGAACAAGATCGCGTTCTTCACTGAGCGCTACGGGTTCCAGGTTATCACGAAGCTCGTGCGCCGGATCAAGTGGACGGTGATCGCCGACAACGTCGTGCTGCACGACGACTGGAGCCCGTACAAGCACTTCACCGTGGTGCCGTACTTTCCGTACTTCCGCCACGGCACGACGATCGGGCTGGTCGAGAACCTGCTGGGTCCGCAGGAGCTGCTGAACAAGGCCACGAGTCAGGAGTTGCACGTCATCAACACGACGGCGAACAGTGGCTGGAAGGTGAAGGCCGGGTCGCTGGTGAACATGACCACGGCAGAGCTCGAAGAGAAAGGCGCGCAGACCGGCCTCGTCGTCGAGACGAACGACATGGACGGCCTGGAGAAGATCCAGCCGAATGGCGTGCCGACTGGGCTCGATCGGGTGACGTACAAGGCCGAGGAGCACATCAAGACGATCTCCGGAGTGTCCGACAGTGCCATGGGCTTCGACCGCGAGGACGTCGCTGCGAAGGCGATCCAGGCCAAGCGCCAGGCCGGCAGCACGAACATCGTCAAGCCGATGGACAACCTGACCCGCTCGGACTTCATCCTGGCCCGGAACACCCTGGACCTCGTGCAAGAGTTCTACACGGAAGAGCGGATCATGACGATCACGCACAACCGCGTCACGGGCGAGCAGGAGACGTTCACCGTGAATCAGGTCACGCCAGAGGGTGAGGTCATCAACGACCTGACTGTGGGCGAGTACGCCGTCGTCGTGACGAGTGTGCCCGCGCGCGAGACCCTCGAAGATAGCCAGTTCGAGCAGGCGGTGTCGCTGCGCGAAATGGGTGTGGCGATTCCGGACGCCGTACTCATCGACGCCAGCCGGCTGCAGAACAAACGCGACATCATCAGCCAGATGCAGGGCGACCAGAACAGCCCCGAGGCCCAGGCCCAGCGCGAGCTCCAGGCCCGTCAGGCGCAGGCCGAAGTGTCGAAGACAGAAGGCGAGGCCGCGCAGAAGCACGCTGACGCCGGCCTGAAGCAGGCGAAGGCCCAGAAGGAGATGGTCATGGCCCAGAAGGAGGCGGTCACGCCTCCGGAAGGGCCGGATGTCGACGACTCGAACCCTGAGCTGGAGATGGCCCAGGCCGAGCACGAGGCCAGCCTGCGCGAGCGGGAGCTCGAGCACAAGCAGCAGATCGATTGGGCGAAGATCAGTCTGCAGCGCCAGAAGCAGGCGGACGACCTCCGCATGCGCGCACAGGATCAGGCCGCTCAACGCGCTGCGCGGATGATGGTCGCATCGGCTGAGGCCGCGGCGGCAGCACAGAAGCCGGATTCCCTTCAACCAACCAAAGGACTACGATGAACCCTCTCCTGCAGAACCTCCTGCGCCAGTACATGGCGCCCGCTGGTGATGGCGCCGACCTCGGTGGCGCCGTCGATCGTGGCGACGACTTTGACTCGATGGACCCGGATGAGCCGGAAGAAGTCGAGAAGAAGCCCGAGCCAAAAGCCGCCGACGAGGACGACATTGACCCGGAAGACCCGGACGGCGAACTGAAGGAGGGCGAGGAGGCCGAGAAGAAGGCCGACAAGCCGAAGAAGGACAGCCGGATCCCGCTGTCCCGTCACAAGGAGCTCCTGGAGAAGGAGCGGGCGAAGCGCGCCGATCTGGAGCGCCAGCTGGCCCAGTTCCAGAAGGGCGGGGAAGTCGCCGCCCTGAACGAGAACATCACGAAGGCCGAGGACGACATCCTGAAGCTCGAGAAGGAGTACAACACGCTCCTGGCCGATGGAGAGCTCGACAAGGCGTCGGCGAAGATGACGGAAATTCGCCGTCTTGAGCGCCAGATCAACGAGTCGCGCAGTGACATGAAGATTGCTGCGGCCGAAGCCCGGGCCACTGAGCGCGCGCGGTACAACATCGCCCTGGAGCGCATCGAAAGCGTGTACCCGGAGCTGAATCCCGACGACGACACGTACGACGAGGAACTGATGCAGGACGTCGTCGACCTGAAGGCCGCGTACGAGAGCCGCCGGAACATGACCCCGACCGAAGCCATGCAGGCGGCGGTCCGGAAGTTGCTGGGCACCCGTACGAAGAGCCAGGAGAAGGCGCTGGACACGACGCCGCGCGTCTCCGACAAGGACGTGGCGAATGAAGTGCGCGCCGAGCGGAAGAAGGATGCCGTCACGAAGGCCGTGAAGGCCGTCGAGAAGCAGCCGCCGAGCACGGCGAAGGTCGGTCTCGACAGTGACAAGGCCGGCGGCGGGTTGTCGGCGAAGGACGTGCTGAAGATGAGCCAGGAGGACTTCCGGAAGCTGCCGGAGGAGATCCTGGCCCGGATGCGCGGGGATGAGGTGGGGGCGTGATCATGATGCACATCCCTTCACCCCGGACAGGCGATCAGGCCATCGAGCAGGCGATCAAGCAGGCGGTCAAGGACGCTGGCGCGGACAAGTACCCGCGCGTGACACCGGCTGACATCGAGGCGAACATCGTCAGCGAGCACTACTTTACCGCCGAGCAGGGATGGGCGAAGGCGCAAGAAGATGAAGACCCGATTGGGGATTGGCTCGATGTTCCGGAACCTCTTGGGCTCCTGACCTTCTGCGTCCTGGTCCTGCGCAACGGATTCACCGTCACCGGTGAGTCGGCCTGTGCCAGCCCGGAGAACTTCGACCCAGAGATTGGCCGCCGCGTGGCGCGCGCCAATGCCGTGCAGAAGATGTGGCCGCTGATGGGCTACGCGTTGAAGGACAAGCTGGCCAAAGGAGAAGCATGAAATCCCTCGCTCACTCCATTGCCCGCGTCGCCCACGAGGTGAACGCCGCCTACTGCCGCAGCCTCGGTGACTACACCCAGCCTGCGTGGGAAAACGCCCCTGAGTGGCAGCAGAAGAGCGCCATCGCCGGCGCTGAACTGCACCTGAGCGACCCGTCGCTCTCGGCCTCGGCGTCTCATGCCGCCTGGATGGCGGTCAAAGTCGCCGAAGGCTGGGTCTACGGCCCCGAAAAGGACGCCGAGAAGAAGACCCACCCGTGCCTTGTGCCGTTCGATGAACTGCCGCCTGAGCAGCGCGCGAAGGACTTCATCTTCCAGGGCGTCGTGCACGCGATCGCGCGCGAGATGGCTCGATAGCCGCACCAGTTGTCTCCCTCGGAGGGCTTCGGCCCACCATTGAGCCACGGCAAGCACTTGTCGTGGCTCTTTTTTCGAGTACACTACGGCCAATTCGGTAAAGGCAAGGTCCCGACAGCACCTACCACCTCCGCATGTCGAAGCGACATTCGACAGAGAAGTCGTTTATCTATCATCGATAGGAGGTGCCGCCATGGCATTGACCAATTTTGGACTGCTGACGTCCGAACAAAAGACCGTATGGTCGATGGACCTGTGGAAACAGGCCCGCAACCATTCCTTCATCAACCGCTTTCTGGGCAAAGGCCCGAACAGCCTGGTTCAGCACATCACCGAGCTGAAGAAGTCCGAGAAGGGCGCCCGCGCGGTCATTACGCTGCTGGCCGACCTGACCGGCGACGGCGTGGCTGGTGACCGCACCCTGGAAGGCAACGAAGAGGCGATGCAGACCTTCGATCAGGTCATCAAGATCGATCAGCTGCGTCACGCCAACCGCCACGAAGGCCGCATGGCCGACCAGAAATCGATCGTCGAGTTCCGCGGCAACAGCCGCGACGTGCTGGCCTACTGGCTTGCCGACCGCATCGACCAGCTGGCATTCCTGACGATGTCGGGTGTCTCCTACACGAAGAAGAACAACGGCGCGACCCGCACCGGTTCTGATCTTCCGTTCCTGGAGTTCGCTGCGGACGTCGCCGCGCCGTCGGCCAACCGCCGCCTGCGCTGGGATGGCACCGGCAAGACCCTGGTCGCCAGCGCCGCCACCAGTTCGATCGCGTCGACCGACACGCCGACCTGGAACATGTTCGTGCAACTCAAGGCCTACGCCAAGGACCGCTACATCCGCGGCATCCAGGAAGACGGCGGTGAGGAGACCTTCCACGCGTTCCTGACTCCGCAGGCCATGGCCAAGCTGAAGATGGACGACAACTACATGCTGAACCTGCGGCACAGCCAGCAGCGCGACAAGAACGACGCGCTGTTCAGCGGCTCCAGCGTGAAGATCGACGGCATCTACCTGCACGAGTTCCGGCACGTCTACAACACGTCCGGCGCGGCCAGCGGCTCGAAGTGGGGCGGTTCCAGCACCACCGACGGTTGCCAGATCTTGTTCTGCGGCGCCCAGGCGCTCGGTATGGCCGACATCGGCGCGCCGGAGTGGAACGAGAAGGGCTTCGACTACGAGAACCAGCAGGGTATCTCCGTCGGCAAGATCCTCGGCTTCCTGAAGCCGAAGTTCGGCAACATCTACGAGAACGGTTCCGTCGAAGACTTCGGCGTGATCTCGTGCTACGTGGCCCAGTAAGGAGAATCAGCCATGACCTTGAAAGCAACCCGTACTGCCCAGACTCCCCTGGTCGCTGTCTTTGAATGGAACTTCAACGACACGATGGTGGACACCTCTGGTGCCTCGAAGAACTTCGGTTCCTCGGATCTCGCAATCACCGTCGATGCGGTCAACTTGCCCGTCAACTCGCGGGTCATCGGCGGCGAACTCGTCGTCCTGACTGCGTTCGACACGGCCGGTTATGACATCACCATCGGTGACGCCACCACCGCCAACCGGTACCTTACGTCCACCGACGTGAAGGCCACCGGCCGCACCGCGCTGGTCCCGACCGGGTACGTGAACGCTGCAGGCGAGAACCTGCGCGTCACGATCGCGTCCGATGATGCCTGTACCACCGGCAAGGCTCGCCTCACGGTCGAGTACATCATCGAAGGCCGCGTCAGCGAAGTCGTCCCGGCCTAAGCCGCCGAAGAAACGGGGCTTCGGCCCCGTTTCCACATCTTTGACTGAGAGGAACACATGAACTTCATCCTGAACCGTGACCGCACCGTCGTATCGACATTGGGGCACTCTGTCGAGTTCAAAAAAGGCGTGCCGACATACGTGCCGCCCGAGTTGTATGCCGAGGTGTCCGCTGTCGGCGCCATGCCCGAGCACGAACTGACCGAGGAAGAGGTCAAGAAGACCGCACCGGCCGAACCGGCCGATCCGGCTGAGCGCGAAGCCGCTGTGTTTGCAGCGTTCGAAGGGATCATGTTGCGCGGCCGTCGTGAAGACTTCACCGCCGGTGGCGCTCCGCACCCGAAAGTCCTGGCGCAAGCCCTGGGCTGGACGCTACACAACAAAGAGCGCGACATCCTCTGGGCGAAGTTCCGCGCCGGTTCCGAGGACTAAACTATGAACTCCACAGAACTGCTTGCTGCATTTCGAGATGAAATGTTCGACACGGCCGAGCCGTATCTGTGGAGTAACGCGTTCATCTATCGCGCGATCGACGACGCGCAGAAGATGTTCTGCCGGCTCACGGAGGGCATCGAGGATGCGCGCAACGCTGACATCACGGTCCTTCCGATCGAAGCCGGCACGGACTGGTACACCCTGTCTCCGCTCATCCTGAAGCCCCGGTTCGCCCATCGGGCCGACAACGGTCGTCCAGTGCGGATCGTCGGGGCAGAACTGTGCGACAAGCTCGGTATCCAGTTCGACGGTTCGGCCGGGCCGGTGACGGCGCTCGTGACAGGCCTCGAGAAAGGCGCTGTGCGCGTGTGGCCGATGCCGGACGAGACGGTTGACCTGAATCTCTCCGTATTCCGTCTGCCGCTCGAGCCGATTACGGATGCAGGCGGGGAGGCGCTGGAGATCGACGAACAGCATCACTGGCACCTGCTCGATTGGGTCAAGCACCTGGCTTACCTGAAGCCCGATCCTGAGACCCTCAACCGCAAGACGGCCGGCGAGTATGAGCAGGCATTCCGCACCTATTGCGCCCAGGCCCGAATCGAGCAGGGCAGAGTGCGCCATCCCGCCGGCGCTGTTGCGTACGGCGGACTTTGAACGGAGTAGACAGATGAAACAGCTGACCCCTCAATTCTGGAACGACGTGACGCCGAGCGACTCGACTGTAATCGGCCAGACGATCGGGCTGTATATCGGTGGCGCCGGGACTGTGAAGGCCAAAGGCGTCGACGGCGTGATCGGTACGTTCATCTGCCAGGCCGGGCAGTACCTGATTGGGAACTTCTCGTACGTCATGGCCACCGGCACCACAGCTACGAGCATCGTCGCACTGCGGAGTTGATGATGCTCGGACTCGGACTTGGACTTCCTGCTCTGGCCGCCTGGCAGGCGCTGAAGGGGTGGTCCC
>ERZ724522.301-NODE-301-length-33752-cov-28.018399_pt1 | contig 33752 bp, 49 predicted proteins | sample MGYA00376055_ERZ724522 | MGnify/ENA primary metagenome ERZ724522 (study PRJEB28724, sample SAMN07190884) | wastewater metagenome | isolation source: effluent of sewage treatment plant in Hong Hong | place: Hong Kong | collected 2016-03-17 ...
GGAAGCTTCACGCCAGAGTGTCAACAGCCCTTCGAGGTTACCAGCGCGAACTTCGCCCTTGGCGTCGCCCATACCCAGAGCACTCGCTTTGACGCCGTGCGAGCAAACACGATATTTGCGCCGTCGCTAACACGATAAACTCCGGAATTTCATTTTGATTCTATCAAAACTTTTCCCGGTCAGTTTCTCGCTCACAATCCAAATTCTACACTTTTAGATCTCGATGCAGGTAAAGCTGTAGTCGTAATCGTTGTACATGTTCGCGACGTAGCTGAAGTCTGACGTGAATCGGCAGTCTATGTCCACTGAAGGCGAGACGGTCTCGTCTCGGTAGGTGAACGTGGTACCAGGATAGCGGGCAGCGTGGAAAGCCAGAGCTGCCTCAAATTCAGTCTTATCTCTTGCCGAGAACTTGAGCTCAAACGATCGCTTGGTCTCGGTTTTAGTGCGTGCTTTGGTTGCACCACTGACCGAGGTGGAAGTAAAGATCCTCTTCGTCGCGACGGCTGGCCGCACCCAATCTGGCTGATATGGAAATACTGTAGGCATATCTTATTTATAAGGTCCACTCCTGCATCACGATCGGTCGCTCTTCGGCGGTCTCTTCGCTCGAGGAGTCATTCGATGTCATCACGAGCATCGGCTTATCGGTCCAGTCCAGAAACTCAACATCTACCTTTACCCTATCGCCGGCGAGGACCTGGTAGCTCTCAGGCATGCCCGTGAGTTCGATGGTGTATTTGCTATCGACGTTCCGTTTGACCCAGTTGTCGAGCATGCGATATCCCTGGTGCATCGTGCAATTGAACATCTCGATCGACTCACCATCGATCTGACGGCCGGCAAGCGTGATCAGGTCCGGACGTTCGATCAGGATCGGGTCGATCGGATACTCGAGATACTGACTGTCAACGTCACGAAACCGGGCTTGCCACGAGTTCCTGATGGTCAAAGGGTCACGCGGGATGAGCTTCACGCTGTTCTCGACGATGTGATCATCGGTAAAGTGGTAGGAGTGCGTCGTCAGCTGCTCGAGGCACAAGAACCGCAGCTTGCCATTGACCTCCTGCACTGTCGAATTACAGAGGTTTAAGATCGTTCTCACCGCGTCGTCGAGACGTGTCGGGCCCGACCAGAATGGATGAGTCTCGTAACGCGGCCGGCTCACGGTCTTCGGGTAAAGTACGCGATGCGGCATCACTTCCAGATCCTGCGAACTACTCTGCCATTTCAGGGCGATATCGGCGTTGCCGGTCGTATGCTTCCACTCGACCTTTATGTCGTAAAAGCTGCCATTTGACAAGCTGATACCGCTGGTCGAGTGAGTTCCGCTCGCCGACCACTGATCGATCACAAGCACACCATTGACCCAGAGCTTTACGCCATGGGTGTGCGTGATCGTAAAGGTGTAATTCTCTGAGTAAAGCGGCTTGAATTTGCCTTCCCACCTCGCCGAGAAGTTATCAGCATCGACGCCGATACCAGGGCTTCCCGCAGAGCTTACGAACTCCACCACTGGATCGATCCGCTCGCTGACCAGAGTGTCGAATGATGTTCCGTTGTAATATTGGGCCGTCAGCCCGAAGCCTGGCAGCCCTGTGATCGCGGTATAGTCGAACGATATATTTGCCAGACAAAAATCCCGCCAATCGACCCAGGCTCCCCAATCGATGCGGGAGCTCGGCCGTCCACCTATCCTTATGATAAGATCGGCAACCTCGCGGGCTGGATTTGGCGAATAAGACAGACCTTGCTCAACACCGCTGGAATTATAGTCCTGGATCTTCATCGTGCGAAAGATCCCTTTCAGGCCATAGGGCGGGTTGTTCTTTGTGTCGAAGTCACCCATGCCCGTTGGCAGGGCAGCACGGATCCACGCGACGCCAGAGTGCGGCGTGTCGGTGTCGAAGATCGTGTCCTGGCCTTGAGTACTATCGCCCATGCCGCTCGATTGGGTGCCGGGAAAGAACTTGTAGTCAGCCGTTGGTATCTGAACACCGCTCCACCAGAGTCCTTCGCACGCGTCCCACGGCCCGCGGCCGAGCATCTGCTGCAGCGTGATCTGGTGCGTTGGATCTGAGCCCGTGACGATCGATTTCGCGAGGTTGCCGGTAACCAGATGCTTACCGTATGCGACCGCGTGAAACAGGTTCTGAGCTTCGAGATCTCTGAGGTGATTGACCAGCGTCATACGAAAATACCTCCTCCTCCTCCATCATCACCGGGCTTGGAATTGTGACAGACGATGAAAGGCCCGCTCGATGTATCGCCATAGGCGTAAATGTGGCCGCTCACGAGCTCGATCTTCGCAACCGTAGCTCTCTCGCTCGTCCGCAGAACTTGAGCAACCGACGACTCAGATAAATCGCCTTTTGACCAGATCAAAACACTCTCGGAACCTGTCATCTTCTGGACCGCGATCCCCTTATGATCGTCGATGCTCTGGATGATCGGATGAGATCCGGATGAAAAGCCCAGAGCCTCGGTAACTTGAAGGCTAAATATCGGTTCGTCCGGAACGAACCGGATCGATTTGATCTTCGCGAATACGCCAGTCACCGGATTATAGAGCTCATCTTCACTGCCTAGCATCGATACCCGTTTGGGCCGCGGCTTACTGGTCCAGTGTGCTCGAACAAGTACAAACTGATCAGTCCGCGGGCACGGGATCCAACCGCCGCCGCCATCGCCAGGATCGTCACCTGTTGGCGGAGTTGTCGTCTGGCTGTCCGGAAATTCCATGCCGCCAAAATGATGCTCGTTATCGTGCCCCAGGCATCCGGCCGGAGATTTCCGTCGTTTGTTGCAGGTAGCGATCCCACCCGCATAACCACAGGTTCCCGCGTGCTTATAGACGAACTGACAATTCTCAGCGAGGGACCAGTGAGCAACACAAAAACCTGCTGCGGCGAGATCGTTGACCACTTCGATCACGACCTCATTCTCATCCATGCTGATCGGCCGGACCTCGCCGCGAAACAGTTCAGCCCAAGCTCTCAGCGAGCTATCGATCTCAGATCCGCCATACTGACGGCCGACGATGGCAGTCGCTTTGATCAGAGCCTCTGCCGGCACCTCATCGCCGAAGACCTTATCGACGTTCTGGATCGAGATCTGTACACGATCGACGGACTGCGAGACGGACTGTTTGATCTCTCCGACCCTTCGCAGGTCGTCGGTGTAAACGGTCCCGTTCGTGCCGGTAAATGCGGCGGTCGAGAAGTGGTATTGGGTCGAGTTGGTGAGCAATAGATCGACCGTTGACTGGGTCCAAACGTGAGGATCAGCCAGACGATTTGTCAGGTTTGTCGTCGTCGGTCTTCCCATCTATCCGAGCCTCTTTTGCAAGGTCAATTCTCCGTTTTTATATTTGCCGGCGACAACTTTTGCGATCGATTTTTGACCGCGATCGGATTCAGCGATAGCAACCCACTGGCCCGCAGCGTCCTGTTCGATATATACCGTCAGATTCATATCACCATAGCCGCCCTGGACTACACCGCCATCGGCATAGCCCGGAATACCGGCACCGCGGAAAGGATCGCCGCCCGCGTTTGCCCGGACGCGTGACTGCTGCATCGGGTTGAGGATCATCTCGCCGGCTGCGACCATCGCCGGGATCGTGTCGCGTCCGGTCCAGGCACCGCCGAGCATACCGTTGAACCTGCGGAACGCCGGCGACATGTAAACACCGCCCGCAAACTCCGGCAAAAGCCGTCGCTCACGTTCCGAGGCAGCTCGCGAGATCTCGCTGACGTTTCTCAGTTCCGTGATGAGCGAATCGGCCTCCACCAACCGCTGAGTGATCAGCTTCTGGGATTCTTTTTGGTACTTCTTGGACTCGAATTGAATGCCGAAACCGCTCGCGATCTGCTGTCTGATCTGTGTCGCCTGCGATATCGCCGAATCCGGATCGATCCGCAGCGTCCGCACGTCATTTATCAGGTCACGGAGCTGCTTCATCGAGTCAGTGAACCCCTGCATCAGCTGCGGCAGTTTCTCCTTTTTGTCCTTTTTCTCAGCTTTGTTTCCGAATAGCCAACCGAACAGAGCACCGATTCCGCCGCCAACAAGAGCACCGACGATCGGTCCGATCACAGGAATTAGAGCCCCAACCTGAGCCCCGAGAGCCATTCCAGTGCCGCCCGCCGAGATCGCACTGCCTGCCCGTCCTGGTATCAAACCGCCAAACACTGACGCAAGCGTCCCTGCTCCACTCAAATACCCACCGATTCTAGAACCGCCGACCGGACCAAACAGACCGCCTTCACCGGTGAACATGCTGGCCCAGCCGCCACCGGAACCGCCAGCCGTGTAGGTACCGCCACCGCGGAGATTTAGCGTGTTGAATAGCTGGCTCGATCCGGAATTACTAATAGTCTGGTTCGGCCCGCCGTAGATATTGGTCGCGTTCCCGTTAAACATCGGCGTGCTGCCAGGGCCCTGCCCGTTTGCACCGCCCCCGAAAAGCCCCTGGAACAGACCGCCGAGAATGCCGCCACCGCCGCTGCCTTGTGCTGCCTGGGCGTTCCCGCCACCGTAGAACATCTTGAAAAATTTCGACGCCAGCCACTCGGCGACCATTTGCTTCAGGAAGTTCTTAAAGCGGTCGTACATCCACGAGAAAAAGCTGCCGGCACCATCCTGCATGGCGTCGAGCCCGTCGAGGATCGTGTCACGGAACTGCTCGTATTGCCGATTAGCCTCTTCCTGGGCTTTCGTGACGGCCCTTAACTGATCGGCGTGAGCAGCCTTTTCTTTGAGATTCTGTCTTTCAGCGTCCGTAAGTGCCTTTGCGGCATCGCTTGCCAGGAATTTCGCAGCCGCATCCGCTCTGGTCAATTCCGCACTCAACCCTAGTTGAACGTTATACTGCTGAATAACGCCGTCGAGATCCTGCAGCATGTCGTTATATCCGGAAAGGGCGGTTTTCCGCGCATTTTCCTCATCGGTCAATCGCGCCCAGTTTCGAATCGCATCCTTGATCTTTGGGTCGAGATCATCATAGAGCCCCAGCTGTATCTGCCGCTCCACGTTTTCCAGCTGAGTATGCTCTTTCAAATTCCACAGACCATCTGCCAATTGCTGGTAAATCTCGATTTCCCGCTTGCCGAGATCAATGGCCTTTTCGCGGGAAGCGAGGTCGAGAGTGTCGAAAACTTCGCCAGGTACGTTCGGTAGGGTTCCGTCGTCAGATGCAAAATCGTAGGTTCCATACGAGGAACCTTTCTTAACTCGTGACGAGTAGGCGTTTTTTATTTTATTTACATACTTCTGCGTCTCTTTAAATGGCGGAATGCCACCGTACCTTTGAACTGCCCCTTCTCCAGCGTTGTAACCGGCCAAGGCTTTCGAATAGTCCCCGCCGAACATCGAAAGCAGGAACGACATGTATTTGGCCTGGCCTTCTATGGACGATGGGACATTATTGACGTTAACACCGAATCGTTTTGCCGTCGCCGGCATAAACTGAGCGATTCCTCGGGCCCCTTTTGCTGAAACTGCATTTGGGTTCAAACTACTTTCTTGAATCGCCTGCAACACAAGAACATTCGGATCAACGCCGAAATTGTTGCCAAAGGTAACGAAGTAATTATCCCAGTCAGCTCGGCCGGTAGAGATAACCAGGTCACGCATCGAACCAAATTCGGGTAGCGGATTCCTCTTAGTAGCTGAGGATTTGCCGCTCGCCGAGCCTGCTCCCTTGAAATAAGTGCCGGACGGAGCGGATCCCTTGAATAGGTTCCCAAGCGAGTCCGAAAGCCCCACGACCGACCCAGTATATGCTTGCTGTTTCTGTGCTCCGACACTCTCGAACATCTTGTAATTCGAGATGACCATTTCGGATATTCCCACCGTTCCAACTCCGAGGATCACGCGTGTCGCTATCGGGTGAGCGTCCATCCAACTCGCGAGATCGGAGAAAGCCGTAATTACGCCAGATACCGCGTTTCCTACACTAGAAGCCCAGTCGCCGATCGCGTTGCGATTTTCTCCAACCCACTTCGAAACGTTTATAAACCACGCCTGAACGATGGGTAACAGTTCTTTTCCGAACAACATCGATACGCTGTTTACGGTCTCCCAAAAATCTTTTAGAGATTTGTCGAACTCCTTTGCGGCTCGAACGTCATCCTCAGACATGACGACGCCAAGTTCCCGAGCGGTTCTGATGAGCTTATCCAGATCTCCATCAAAGCTCTTTAGAAAAGGCAGTAATTTGTAGCCTGTGTCCCCGAAAGCGTCCATTGCTGCATTCGCCTGTTCTACTGGATTTTTTATTGAGATGATCCGCTGTAGGACTTGCCGATATGCCGCCTCAAGATTGTTTGCCGCCTTTACAGGATCGAGTCCAAGGCGAGCCATTTTCGCTTCAGCGTCTTTTGACCCACTCGCAGCTTCACCAATCAGTCGCGTGAATTCTTTAAACGATTCGCCGACCTCGTCCATCGAAACGCCGAGACGACGGGCCTGCATTGCGAGAGCTGAAAGAGTTTCAGCTGAAAGTTTTGTTATTTGCTGGGCTTTGTAGACTTGGACACCGGCTTCAGCGAACCGCTTCGTCATTTCGTACAGCATCCGGACGACTTGGATCCCGATTCTCAGCATCGTGTCAAATGCTCGTCCGATCGCATCTCCTATGACGGTACCCAAAGTGCTGCCTTTCGCGGCAGCCGAAGTCATTGCCTTTTCGAGATCCTTAAAGTCTCGATCGGCAGCGGATTTGGCTTTTTTGCCGGTCTTTTCGACCTCGTTTCCCACTTCCTTGAATTCACGCTTTACCTCGGCACCACCTGATTTGGTTTGCCTTGCGTCAATTCCTACTGAGATCTCGAGATCGGCCATGATGAGGTTCTAAAATGCTGAAGAGTGACGAGTGACCGAAAGCCACTCGCCACTTGGTTGAATGGAGGTTTTCCCTACTAGCTCCCCGCTGGAAAAGTTGCTTGATAGGTGACCTGTAGGCTGTCGCCGTTGGCACTGTCGAGGTTGACGGCCGCGAACTTCGAACGGTCGAACAGCACACCGCCGCCAGTTGCCGCCTGGCTAAATAAGCCGTGCTCGGTGACAGCAAGAACACCGCCGCTATTCGGTGTAAAGGCACCGACCGTCTGGAAGATCCACGCCGAAGCTCCTTCAGCGAGCGTACCGGTCGGCCGCACGTTGTCGGTCGCGTATTCGGTCGTAAACTCGGTGCCGAGAGCGGTGTCACCTGAAGCCTCGTTGCCGGTCCCGGTGCCGAAACCGTGATAACGCATGTTCTCCGGCTCGACGTTGCCCTGGAAGGCATCGACGAGATAGCCGACCCCAACAGTCGTAACGACTCTCAGCGAGATCAAACCGAGATTGACCACGGTGCCATCGCCGCGGATGATCTTTGCGTATAGAGCACCGTAGGTGTGATTAACGCCGAACAATTTGGCGAAGACGATCTGACGATAGCCGCGCATCACGTTCATGAAATTACGTACGCGATAGCGGTTTACCTCCTTATTATTGGTGAAAGGCAGGGCGTCCGCGATGATCTCTTTGAGCTTGGACCAGGCCGACAAAGGTTTGCCGACTGAACCGCCGCGAGTGACCTTCATGGTCCTGTCTCCTGAAAGTGCAATTTTTGACTCAATATTCATATTTTTCTCATGTGTGTTGCCTGCGAACTGCCGCTGCCGACCTTATCCTGTCAGCCTTTAGAGCTCGCCGCGTTCCATTGCGACGGTGCCGCACTTCATTGCCGCTCCGACCGTCTTTCGATTCAGCTCATCGCGAACCTCGGTAACTACCGACTGCAGCAGCTTTCCGACCTTCTCGAGGATCTTCTCGTCGGTGAAATCGACGAACTCCGTCGCATCACGCTTTTTCTCGCCTTCGCCGAAGCTGCAGCGGCCATAAACCCTTACCGAAGCCACTCCTGTTTCGTTGTCGAACGTGGCTTTTGCATCAAATCGAGTCTCTCCGATCATATTTTTTCCTCTTAGCTAAATTGCGATCTCGCGACCACAAACTCCCTTTCTCCGGCTGCTTTGCCGCTGCCGGTTGAGTACCATCTGTAGAACCAACGCCCTTCCTGCGTGGCATTTACGACGAGCTGATATTTCCCGTCCTCCACCTTCACTATCGAAACCCCGACCCCGTACTGATAGCTCGTTACCGTGTCGTCCGGAGCCTTGACCTTGCAAAAGACGGCTGCCGGATCCACGAGCTCGCCGGCTGATGTCGTCCACTCGCCGACGATCGTCACGTCGTCACCGATGTCATAGGTTTTTGTAGGTTCCGAGCAACTCATGATGAATAGTCCCTAAGCGTCAGCGTGACGTTCGAATGGTCTGAGCAGACGATATCCGTCTTGCCCGAAACCGATCTTGTTATTGCTCCGGCGATAGCGACCACGCCGGCGACGAACTTGCTTACAAGTCGTTGAATCGCACCCGAAACGGTGATCTGGCCCGCAGTCTGTTTGTCGATAGTCCGCTGCACAGTTCCGGACGGCGTCACCGAACCGGATTGCCTGGTGAAGGCGTTCTTGATCGCTGTTCCTGTGATCCCGATCTCACCGCCCAGGTCAAAGAAGAATGCCCGGAAAACTATGATCGTGCTGCTGATATCGATCTGCCCGCCTGTCATTCTCGAGATCAGACGCGTTGCTCTGCCACTGGCGGTCACACTGCCGGCGAAGCTCCTCGAGATCTCGCGATCGATGTCTCCGGAGACGGTGACCGTTCCGGTCAAAACGAGCGTCAAAAGCTTCAGCAGGGTGATCTGACTCGACGGTGTCACCGAGCCGGCAACGGTTCGGAAGATGGTTTTTTGCAGCAAGCCTGCTGGAGCTGCCGATCCGGCCAGGCTTCGGGTGATCTCTTTTCTCAGCAGTCCGCTGACAGCCGACGAACCAGTTAGCAGCAGGTAAGCTGTTTTGACTCTGCCAAGATCGCCGCTCGGCGTAACAGATCCGGTGAGATATTTGGTCGTATTTCGAACCACTGAACCCGCCGCCGTAGTCTGGCCGGCAACATTTTTCGACGTCTCACGCCTTGCCGTTCCGCTGGCCGATATTGACCCAGTCAAAGTCAAGATCACCGCCCGGAACATATCCACCAGACCGCTCGCCGTGATCGAACCGCCAAACGTTCGACTTACTGCCTTCGCGATCACACCGCTAACCGTGGTCGAGCCGCTTGTATTTTTCGAAACTTGACGAAAGACCGAACCGCTCGGCGTCAGCAAACCTTCAACCGTCAGCAGAAACGCTTTCAGCAGATCGGCCGAGCCGCTGGGCGTAACAGAACCGCCCTGGGCTTTGGTGATCAGCTTGACGAGCAACGAAGTAGGCGTGATCTGCCCTAGAAATGTCCGGGCTGCTTCCTTCAGGAGCGTTCCGCTCGGCGTTATCGATCCGCTCGCCGTCCGCTGTATTTGCCTGGTCGCCGAGCCGCTCGGCGTCGAGCTCCCGGCAACATCCTTCGACGATTCCTTTATCAAAGAACCTGCCGCTGTGACACCGCCAGCTTTTATAAGATTTGCCTGTCTCGCGACCGACCCGGCCGCGGAGATCGAACCACCGAGATCGAGCGTGTTAAAGACAACATGGGCACCGGACGCCACGAACTTTCGCTGCGTCGGGATCCTCTGTTGTTGTCGAAACATCCCCATTTTTCTAGCTCAGCCGCTTTAGCAATCCAGCGATCGCGGTCTCAAAATCGTCCATGTCCATGATCGTTGTACCGACGCCGTTCAAGGCTCCTTCGCCGTGGATGTAGGCGAAGCCGTCCTCAGCGATGAGCTCGAAACCGTGATCTTCTTTCGCGAGGTGGATAGATCCCTGCGTCTTCCGGTCATCGATCGAATAGCCGTTGCTCTCAGCCCATTCCTCGACCGTCTGCGTGATCGCTGACGAATATTTTGTGATCTGCATTTAGACAACCTCCTCAAATTCCAACACAAAACCCCAACCCGTTGTTGTCGTCGGCGAAGCCAGAAGGCGAACCCCGAAAACAATGCCTGGACCGGCCATCAGTTCGTCGCCCTGTACCGGAATGTATTCTTCGCCGTTCAGGTTATTGAAATTCAACGGATGCTCTTGGACGTACGTACCGCCCGAATCCGCAGACGAATTGATGCCGCACCGTGCAGCCGTTCCGGCCGGTGCTGTCGAGCCTGAAATGCCCGATGCGGGACCGGTCAAAACTTTGTTTCGCGGCGTGGCCGACGTCATTGTTAAAGTTCCCGACGTGTTCCGGGAAAAGATCTCCGCCCTGATCTGCTGCGAGGTCGCCGTTCCAGCCTGCCAGATCCGGAGACGTCGTAAAGCAAGAATGCCGCCTGCGGTCAGAGCATCGGCCGCCGTTCGGATCGCTGCCAGAACGTTGCCGGTTCCGAGCGTGAGATTTTCGCCTGATAGTGTAAATTTACGTCCCATAATTGCTCCTGAATTAACGAACTAGTAACTGCTGCATGCTCGATTTGCCGGGGTTCGCTCCTGCCGTGTAATTTACCGTGATCCTAATGTGATCAACGGAGATGACATCGCCATCGTCGTATCCCGCACCGGATATATAGGGTGTATAGAAAACGCCAAAATCCGCTGAGTTTATCTCCTCCGCAGTCCAGGTCGTATCCCATAAGTCAGCCGCACCGCCCCGCACCTTATATGTATCCGTCGTGGGATACGGGTAATCTCCAAAATCTGCTCTGTCGCCTCCGATTTGGGTTGAGCCGTCTTTGGTCAGCATAATGGAAGAGTCTGACGAATAACTGGCCGATACCGATGTCTTTAGCTCGATTTCAACGGTAATGCCGTTGATTGTTGAGCCACTCGGGATGCTGAATCCAAAATTCTTAGCAACAAGAAAATCAGCATTCCCGTCGCCGTCTACATACGTGAGCGTGGCATAGCTATTGTTACTTGACGCAGCATTTCCTGGATTTGCCCACGCCCTCCCGCCGCTGTTATCGACGTTCGTTATCGTCCCTGGTGAATTTGGCCCTTGTGTTGACATGCTTTTTAGCCTTCACGAACTTCAAGCCCGGACAGATCGATCTCGCCAGCAACAATCTTTGCCGGCATTTCCTTAACGCCTTCGCGAGCTTCGATCCGCCGTTTAACAAGTTCCGCAGGCCAGTCGTCATCCTGCGGCTGCGAAGTCTCAAACCGCTCCCTCTCGACCAGCTTGCCGTTCTCAAATATCTCGACCTCGACAACAAACACCTTCCCCTCGAGACGCGGATTAACTTTTTTTGCCGTATATTCAGCCATGATTACCTCTTCTTTTCGCGTCGTTTCCGGTCCGCAGCATCGGCTCTTGCTTTACCACGCTGCAGGGCGGTCAGCGTCATCCATTCCCAGGCTTCGAGGCCGTCCGGATACTGAAAGACAGCACCCGAGGTTTTAAGCTCGGTCAGCTCGAAGCCCGTTGTGACGAGAGCCCGCATGGACTCCTCGATCGCGTCAGGCTTCGACTTTTTCAACGGGCAACCGCGGCAGATACTTTTCGGGTCACCGCTCTCGTATTTGTGGAGCGGTTTGCCGTCAGTTTCCGAACAGGTAGCCTCGCCTGGACACGCCTCGCCGTGTTCGTTGATGCAGGCGAATTGATTTTCAAATACGGCCGCGAGGGCCTCACCTAGTCCAATAAGCTGCCGATGATCGATTCGACCAGCGTCTGCACGACGAGGCGTTTGATCAGTGGATCGACGTTGTACTTGAGCTCAACCGGATGAAAGTTGGCCAGGTTCTTGAGCGTTGCTCCATGTACGCCAACGCACCACAGGTCGTAATGCTCGACCGCGTTCTTGAGCGTCGAATGGCTCACGAAACGCTGTTTCCCGCGTTTGCCTGGCTTGATCTGCCCGTTCGACGATCGGCGGCGATATCGTTTCAGCTCGCTCTCGGTCGGCTGCCGCATGATGTGAACGATCGTAAAGTCAGGCTCGTCGCCGCTGCCGATCTCCTCGATCACCGGGACCTCATCAGCAAACTGATCGGTCTCGTCGTCAACGTAGACTTCGCGAAGGTAAAGGGCCTGAAACGCAGCAGCTTTATGAGCGGACGGCACATTGCCGTTATAACCCTCGGTCGTGACGACGATCTGGTCGTAGATCTTCGCGTCGATGTCCTCATTCGCGGTCGGATCGGGCATCTGAAAGCTGCCGTCCTTCGCGATCGGAATATCGCTCTGCAGCTCGTCCTCGCGTGCGAAGATCTGCTCCGCGGTCGGACGTCGCAGCGTGTGCTTAAATCGCCGGTCCTTCAGCGTCACTCGCGTGGTTTCCCAGTCGAGCGGATAGAGTTTTTCAGCAGGCTGAGCCGGAGCGTTATTCGCAGCCGGCTCGGTCCTGTCCAAAGTCAAAATGTTGTCGTGTTCGTTCAAACTTCTCCTTCTCCTTCCGCCTGTTCGGCGGGCTGGGCCACTGCCGGCGTTTCCGTCAGCGGCGTTGACGTCAGCGGATGAGCTGGCTCCCAGGTGACCGTTTCACCGGTTCGCTCCTCATACGCTGCTTTTTCCTTGGCCAAAAACTCGCGGGCCGCAAATTCCTCGGTCCCTGGAACGATCTCGACCACATCCTCGGCCTGTTCAGCTTTTTTCTTTGCCATAAACTTCTCCTCTGCCCTAAACCAGGGTCGCCGTGCCGTTCTGGATCCTCGCTTTGATCGTGCCGAGCGTCGTCGGATCCTGCAGCGGGATCACGTTGATCGGTGTCGCTGCGTCGCCGTTGTCTTCGCCTGGATCCACCGAGTCAAACATGAATTTCGGCACAATGATCTCGAATTCATGGCGATAGGTGCTTGAGATGATCGGCCCGATGACCGTGAACTTCAGGTTCGTCAGCACCTCGTTCTGAACCGACTTCGTCCAGTAGGTGAGATCCGCAAAGTCGATCAGCATCGAGATCGTCGTCTGATATTTGCCCCGCGGCATCTTGCGGACGTGAGCTCCGGACCCGCTCGAGCCGACCGTCTGGATCGTGTCGCCGATGCGGCGTTTCGCAGTCTGAATGTTGTTCTTATGCTCAACCATCCACTCGATGATCGTTCCGAGCGTGCCTAGGTTGACCGTGGTGGCATTGTCCGAATCGAGGTATGTGACCGTCGTCCGGAACGAGTCCATACACGCGGGCGTCGATAGCACCGGCAGGCTCGTCAAACCGTGCGGATTTGTGAATTTGCCCGAGTTGACGATGTCGGCTTCGTACTGGGCCCGATTGTCGCCCTGCTGCGACATCTTGAACCGCTCGACCATGCAGCCGTGGAGCAGGAACGAAGCCGCATCGAGCAGTGACGCCATACCGAACGAAGGCAGGATCGCTCCCGTCTGCGGCGGCAGGATCGCAAATTCATGGCTGTAAACACCGCTCGCCACCAGCGAATCCGTTACGGTACCGCCCAGAGCTCGCCGCAGCAGTCTCGCCGGAACATCCGTCTCGACGTCGTCCACAAAACCATACTGCCCCGGCGACCAGTAGTGGTTGCACAGGTGCGACGGTGCATTCTGGCCCGCCCGGTCCGCGTCAGATCTTTTCTCAAGCTTCGGCAGCACGAAAAACGGATTCCGCGTCGGCACCTGGCTGTAGTTCGATCCGGTTGACTCGGCTGTGTTGTAGGTCGACTCGACGGTTTTTGAGATCCAATTTTGAGCGGTATCTATTCTTGACATAGTGTTTTTAGCAGCACAGGTGCACCTTCAATCTGCCCTGTGCGAAGTGCAGCGTTTCCTCGCCGCATTTGATCGTGGTCAGCTGGCGGTATTGCAGCAGCTCGTGATATTCGACCTCGTTTTCAAACTCCAATCTCGGCTGTTCCTTGATCGCGTTGTAGGTCTTCGTCGTGATGACCGCGAATTCCTCGTCCGAATTGTCGCCCGCCTTGCCCGATCGGAAACCGTAGAAACCAAGGATCTCGTATTCGGCCGTGACCCGGTCGCGAAACGCTGTCTTTCTCTCGGCCGCTTGCAGAACCCGCCTGATCACCCAGCCATGCGTCCGGCCCGCGACCGTTGAGCTGCGAAACTTACCCGGCCAATCTGCAAGCTGATGATTCAGGACGTTCCAGCCGTAGACCTGAGCATCAGAATGCTGTGCCGACAGCAGGGCGGCGATCTTTTCGCGGATATCGTGATCTACTGTTTCTGTCATCGTGTCCGAGATGCCACTCGTCGTGATACGGGCATTTGTAGGCTTTCAGGTCCGGATCGCCGAGCTCGTTGTCGCGAAACCATTCGGCATACTGTTTCGTCGCAAACGCCCGCTTTCTCGTGCATGATCTTTCCCGTCGCCATTCGTCTTTTGTCACGTCCTTAAATTGCTGCCACTGCCTGCCTGAGCATTTTCTCGAGGGTCGGCATGCTCTCATCTACCGTTTTTTGCCACAGCGGCCTGTCCAGGCCGTCCTTCGCTTCGAGGATCGGTGCATATTCAACATTGGTTCCGATCACAGCTTCGAGCGTTGATGGATAGATCGGCGGTCCGATCGAGTTGATGAGATTGCCTGAGTCGCTTGCCGGAGATTCGCCCGGAGCCGACGCGATGTGAACCTTGTCCTTTCCGCGTTTGTAAGCCCGGCCCGACTTTGCCGAGGCGACGTTGGTTTTCAAACCGCCCTCGAGAAAAGCGGCGCCGTCCTGGACGAACTGTTCGAGCTGCTTCTTGAGCTTCGCCTCGATCTCCGGCGTCCGGTCCTTTGTGACTTTTACCGAGATCTCAGCCATTTACTTCTCAACTTCCGCCCGGATCTTCCAGACCAGCGATTCGCCGATCGGCTCCTCGATCTTTGTGATCTTCCACCGCCGCGTGCCGATCGTCAGGGCAACGATCGACTTCATGAATTCTTGAGTCGCCACCCAGTTCGCCTTAGCTACGACTTGAAACTGCCAGGCTCCGGTTCCGCCGCTGGTTGTGATCGCATCAGTTCGCTGCCCCATCCAGTCTTTCGCGAACGTTTCAACGACAGCTTCGCCCTCGGCAGGCGTGATCGAATAGACTTTCAAAGAGCTGTCGCCGAAGAGCCGTTTCCGGTGGCGGTTTATTGCCGCGATCCTTAGATCATTAGCTTTCGACATTTCAAACCATCACGGGGCTCGCGGTGCCCGCGTACCGCTTCATCATTCGCTCGCAGTGATCAAAGATCTGGTTCGCCGACATCCGGTCACCGTCGAGATCCGTCGATTGCAGCTCGGCGGCCTTGCCCATTTTCAACTTCCAACCCTGCCGGGCCGCGGCCCGCAGGTCATACGTCGGGACCCATTCCTCGTCGGCCGGCGTCAGTCCGTCAGAGTCCGCGATCGCGTACTGGTCGAGTAGCGACTGCAGCTCGTCGGACGAAAGGCACGGCGTGTCTTCCCACGCCGTCATCCTTTTCAACCGGTCCAGAGGTTTGTCCGCATTACTCATCTACTTTTTTCGCCTTCGACGTCTTCGCTTTCGCGGCCTTCGCCTTTGCTTCGGTGCTTTCGTCAACGCCGTTGTTCTGGGCTATCGCGTCTTCGAGCGTGTAAACAAATGGCTCGCCGCCCTGGGCATCGAGACGTTCGAACGATCCGTCCTTCTCCATCAGGTCAAACGCGACCGTGCCCTCGTTGCACGAGACCTCGTGGCCGTCGCTCTTCCTGAACCAAACTTCCTGTCCTGCATTTGTCATGATTTGACTCCTTCAATAATGCGGGGCGGCTTTCACGTTACGAGAGTGACCTGCCGCCCCTTCTCTTTGGTCGTTCCTTTTGAACTAGACGAACTTCGGCAGCCGATACACACGCAGCGTGACAGTCGGCGAAGCACCGCCCGCGAGCGTGACGTGCAGTTCGCCGGCGTCAGATCCGTTCTGTGCGAACTGCGAGGACGAGAACGGCCCGATGATCCGCTTGTCGGTTGCATTGCCGGTCGCGGCAAGCGTGACGGCCAGAGCTTTCGACTGGATCGCCGGAGGATTGTCGCCGGCTACGAACGTCAGCGTCGCCGCCGCATCGTCCGTGTTGATCGCCTCGATGATCACCCGGTCAAAACCTTTGCCGCCCAGATTGATCGGAACGGTTCCGGCAGTGTCGAGCGTGACGACCGCAGGCTGATTGATCGCCCCGTTCGCTGTGCACTCAGTGATTGTGATTTCAGATGGATTTGCCATAACAAACTAGTGGTTGAGGTGGGACGGTCCCGATCCTGGCGACCGTCCCTTGTACCGGCCTCTCTCCGGTTCGTGATCTGCCTATTAAGCCGCCGCGTTGTTGACCGTACCGACTGCCCACGCCTGCGGACGGATCAGCTTGCCGCCATAAACATGGAGGCCCTTGACACCGTCGCCGAAGCGTTTCTCAGGCTTGTAGGTCTCGACCTTGACGATCTGCTCCGCATACGAGAAGCCCATCGAATGTCCGGCGATGACCTTGTATTTCGTGCCCGACGTGTTCGGCACATTGTTCGACTTGAGCACCTTGAATCCGGCAGCTTCGCCGACCATGCCGTTGACCAGTCGATTCTCCGCCTGTGAGCCGCCCGTTTTCACGAAGCGGTCATCCTTGAGCAGAGCACCGTGGAAAAACGGCGGAATGATCACGAATCGGCCATCGCTCGGGATGTCGCGTTCGTCGAGCTTCACGCCGAGATCGACGAGCAGCTGATAGGCAACATTCGACGCGAGTGCGTTCAGCGGTGTCGTGTCGTCTCCGACGCCGGTGTCGGTCGGAGCATAGATGTAATGCCCGGCGATGAACTGATCAGCCAGATCCTTGATCCGGTAGCCGGCCCGGTTCATTGCCTCGACCAGTGTCGAGACATTCTGCTGAGCCTGATCGACGTCGTCCACGACGAAGTTGAAATACTTCGACTGGCTGATCGTCAGCATCTGGTCGGCATCGTCCAGCGTCTGCACTGTCATGTCGGAGTCTTTGGTGTAGTCCCCGACCGTGATCTCACCGATCGTTGCGATCTTCACCGAGTCGCCAGCCTGCTTGATCTCACCCTCGTAATCACGATTGACGACATCCGACTGGCCGTAAACCAGAGTCTTCTGAAGTGCCGACAGCAGCCGGGCGGCCCATATTGTTGGAATAAAATTGAGTGCCATAGTTTTGTAATAGTGCCGTTTCTTCCGGCATGGCGTGCTTCAGCCTATTTCCCGGCCTTGAGCACTTTTTCGACTTCTTCCCAGTTCTCGTTGATCTGTTCAGGTGTCATTTTCTGAATTTGCTCGATCGTGAGCTTTGTAGCGGCCTGCCCACCGGCTCCGCCATTGATAGTCTCGCCCGGCTTTTCAATGCCAAATGCGTCTGCAAAATCGGTCTTGTAGCTGTTGACCAGGGCATCGAGATTCTTCACGCCGCCCTTGTCGTCAAATTCGAGGTCGCCCTTCATTGCCTGCCAGATCAGCTCCGGCGATCGGGCTCCGGCCTTCGTCAGTGCAGCTGTAACCGTGTCCTTTGCGTCGCGAAGACGCTGCCCGGACTCGAGCTCCTGGATCCGCTTGTTTGCTCTCTCGAGCTCGCTCAGGTCCTTTTCCTCGTTGGCCTTTTTCAAAGCCTCAGCTGCGGCCTTTTGCCGTTCAGCTTCGACCTCAGCCTTGGTGTAAGTCTTTTCAGACTTCGCCTTTGGAGCGGCAGGATCCGCAGCCGGCGTTTCCGCAGCTGTCGGAGCAGATGTTTCAGTCGCAGTAGGTGCGGCCGATGTGTCGTCAGATTTGGGTTCAGCGGCCGGGGCCGCAGCAGCGTTCTTCGCCATACAAACCGAGGTTATTAAATGGCAGGCAGGTCCGGCAGGGCGTTTCGTTTAAATCGCGAGATTTCCTTAATTCAACCATTTACTCGTTTTTTCCAGGATTTCCGCGCGCAAAAAAGCCAGCCCCGTAAGACTGGCTTTAGATCTCAAATGTCAGATCTCAGATTTTATTTGTCCGCTTTCCGATTCGGTTCACGTCGGGGCGGGCGATCACCCTCTCTCGGAATATATAATTGATGTCGGCGATAACGCTCAGTGTCTTGACGCGCCGACTCGGCCCGCTTCAGATCATCTGCGTTTGGCTCCCACAAGCCCTTTCCATTTCGCTCTGGCATAGTATCTATCGCCTCTCCTGGTTACAGATACTACCTCAAGTCGCGACTCGCGTTCAAGCAAAATCTCTGCTTCCTTCAATCCGGTCAGCATACTTGGGTAAGCTGCTCGAGTTCCTTTGGGTATCAAATACTCGATCAACACGAAGATCTTGCCGTCATCCTCCGCCCTTTTCGCAAAGTCTCTGGCGATCTCACGATCCAGCGATCCGGACATAAATGCCGGATCCGGGACCAGGTTAAAAATATCGTTTATGTCATCAACGCCGACTCCGCGAAACGCCTTCACCGTCGCCGACAGCTTATGTTTGGTGATCGCTTCGTCTATCAGATCGACCGCACTATCGAGGCTGCCTCGCTCGTCATCTTCTCGTCGCCCGCGAAGATAGTCATTGATCGGGCCAAATTCCTGATATCCGTATTCATAGACAGCGTTCATTTCTTCAGGCGTCAGGCTTTTATTCCAATCTTCAAATTCGCCTCTTAGCCATATATCAGTCTCATCCTTTGAGTCAAATTTCAGCGGCTTTCCGGCTCGATACCTTTGCCCTGGAGTACGAGCGAGAGCTGCTTCGTATAAACCGACTTGCCAAACTCCTTGCTAGGTTTCCATCCGACAAAGTCTTTTAACTCTACTTCGTCGCGTTCAAATGCGAGAGCTGCTTCCTTGCCCAATATCTTTTCCTTCACCGCGTCGCTCTGCCGCTCGAACCATTCCCGCCCGAGTTCACGCGGTGGCCGCGTCACGCCCTTGATCACCGGGATCATTGTGCAGCGGCAGTTGATATGCTGCGGGAATCCGTCCTTGACCGCGAAGATCTTTCCGTCGAGAGCCAGGCAAACGACGCACGTCCGCTCGGACTTCGCGGCGACCCATTCCCAGCCAGTGATATTCTCGTTCTCGCGATAGGCCTCGAGAGTCGTCGCTCTGCGCACGCGGTTGACCTCGGTCCGGGCCATGGTCAAGGCTCGGTGCCTGGTAATGTCTCCGGCCTCGACGAGCCGCCGTGCGATCGTGCGAAAGTCGGTTCCGAGAGCTGCGGCCCGGACGATCTCCGATCGGAGTTTCTCAGCAACGGCCGGAGCAAATGTCTTTTCAAAATACGCGAGCATCGGCGAGCCGTCGCCCATCATGCCGACCGCATTCTCGATCGTCCGCGTCGGCAGCAAACTCCCGATCGCCGACTGAGGACTGAGAATATTGACGACGTCGTTGGTCTGGTTTACAGCGATCGCGATCGCATTCTGCTGCTCACGCGAAACGATACCGGTCACCTTCCCGCCAAATCTGACGATCTCGGTTTTGACCTGGTCAATAAGTGCTTTCAGACGACGCGAACGCGCGATCCAGCCCGGCGTGATCGCCTCGCCGGCAGCTCGTGCTTCAGCCATTAGCTTCTGGATCTCTTTGTATTGGAGGGTGAGGTCTTTTTGCAGGTCGGCATAGATCGAGAGCATCTCGCGAAAAGTAGCCTCTTCGCGTTCGATGATCCGTTTCCGGTGAGCTTTGAGCAGGTCATCAAGAACCGACATTTACATCCGTCTGCTGCTGATCAGTATTGTCGTTCGTCAGATCCTCGCCGGCATTAAAGCTCTGGACCATCTTCTGCTTGATCTCTTCTTTCTCGAGCAGCATTTTATCGACATCCTCTTCGCCATACCCTGCTTCGATCAGAGCCTGCCGCTCGGTGATCCCGAGGTCCTTTTTGACGACGATGTTGTCGAGCTGCTCTTTTTCCGAGAGCGGTGCAGGATCCTGCCACTCGGTGAAAAGCCTCACGCCCTTGCCTTTGTTCTCGATGAGCAGCGCAAACGACATCAGGTTTTCCCAGACCGAGCCATAGCTTTCCATTCGATCACGGATCTTGCCCAGGAATCGCGACTCGAGCTTCTCGATCGAGATCCCAGACTGCGGGAACGACGCACCGGTCAGCATGAAATAATGCAGCGGTGTTCCGGTCACGGTCGCGATGTCCGTGCGGAAACCATCCTTGACCTTCAGGAACTGCTCGAGGTCCGTCACTTCAAAATCACCGAACTTGGTCTCGGCATTCTCCGTGATCCAAAGCTTTTCGACGCCCGCGGTAAATGGCGGCTTGGCTTTCCCCTCGTCGTCGATCTCGATCTCAATGCCCGAGGCCCAACGCTGTCGATAGCTCGCAAATTCCATCGTCACCAGCATGTCGAGCACCGACTTGTTGAGAGCGTCCTGGACCGGCATTGCGTTGTGCAGCTCCGAGACGCCAAAGCCACCGATAGATCCGTTGTTCGCAAAATGGAAAACCGGAACGATGCCGTATGGATTCGGGACCGCAGGCTCAAACTGGACGAACTCTTTCGCCTCGGGCAGTTTGCCGTCCTCGCTCTTGTTCTTCGACACGAGCCGCTCGATGCGGTCCGGATAATACATGTTCAGCCGGAACAATTTCTCCGGCGTCAACCAGTGCTTCGCCGCCCAAAGGATCTTGCCCGGTGATTCCTCGTCGTAGAAGACGGTCACGTTTGCCGATTTGTTCGGATAGATGGTGACCTGCTTCATTTCATCGACCCAGACGATAGCGTAAGCGTCCCCGTTGATCGAGGCTTCCTTATGGATCTCGCCGGACCTTACGCCCATGCGGTTCGCCTGCCAGATCTTCCAGGCTTCCTTTGGCAGGTCCTTAACTCCACCGCTGCCTTCGCCGTCAGACTCGACCCGAAAACCGGTGATCACCAGTTTGTCTCGGACGGCATCGCAAATGGCAGGGCACACGTTCAGGGCAAACGATTTGAACAGGTTCCCAAACGTGTTCTTGAATTTGTCAGTCGCGAACTTCAGATCATGCTCGCCGCTGTAATAATTCGTCGTCTTCTGGATCGTGGTCGAGCGATCATTAAACTGCTTGACCGCTGTCGCGATATCTTTAGCGGTCTCCGAGGCGTTCTTTTTTGCGTTTTCCTGAGCCATAACCCTGTCCCTTTTTGTCCCAACGGGTTTGTAACCCGTCGTTGGCAGTTCCCGCCGTCCGAGATCAGCCACGAGCTTCTATTCGTTTTTCGTCAAAATGCCCAAAGCTTGCCCGATTTTTTGGAAAGCATGCCGACCGCCACGCTCACCGCATCGACCTGGTCATCATGCGCATCGCCTTTACCGGTGAACCTGCAGCACTCATCCAGAAAGTCCGCGTTCCAATGCCCGCGAACGATATAGACCTTGCCCTCTTCGGCGAGGTTCGCCCATGCCAGGGCCCGCGTAAATTTGTCAGTATCGACCTTGACGGCCTTCAGCGGGATCGCCCGCAGCGTTGGCTCGCGTCTCAGGTCCTGAACGAGTGCCTCGCCGTGAAGAGCTTTCTCGACGCCGTGCCGGGTGTTCTTTTCCTGCTTCATCCGCTGAACGACATAACGCCGCTGCTCCGGGTATTCGATCCGCCCGCGGAAACCGCCCGAGATATAGAGATTGCCCTGCTTGTCAAAACCGCACCGAAAGCTCGCCGTGTAGTCGGCCGACGTTTTCTGCGATACAGCGAGATCGTAGCCTCTGGCCCATTTCAGATTTTCCGGCTCCTTCTCGACGATCTTGTCTTTGAACCAGTCTCGCTTGAACAGAGCACCTTCGAGCGGCGTTGGCCGCTGCTGATAAAGGGCTGCGAAGGAATATGCTCCGAGTTTCTTTTCCGCTCTCCGGAGACTCGCGATGTCGTATCGCTCCGGGCACAAAGCCTGGCCGACCTTTCGGCCCATCGGATCTTTCTCCTCAGCGATCGCCGGCAGCCGCAGCACTTCCCAGTGTTCGCCGCCTTCCTCCATTTCCTTCAGCAGACGTCCGGCTAGATCGTCGTCGTGCCATCTGGTCATCGTCAGGACGATCGCACCGTCCGGCTCGAGCCTGGTGTAGAGATCATCGTTGAACCAATCCCAGCACTTCTCGCGGTACGCCTCAGATTCGGCCTCCTCACGGTTTTTGACAGGATCGTCAATCATGATCAGATTGCCGCCGAATCCGGTGATACCGGCACCGACACCGACCGCACGAATGCCGCCGCCGATCGCCGTTTCCCATTCCTCGACCGCTTTCCGGTCCTTCGCCAGGGCGATCCGCTGCTTTGCGATTCGATAGGTCTTTCGTGAAAAACGATTGGCGAGCTTCTGGTTGTATGAGCCGAGGATGATGTTCATCTTCGGATCCTGCTCGAGCCTGAATGCGCTATAACGAACTGTCACGGTCTCCGACTTCGAATGCCTCGGCGGCATAAAGATCATCAGCCGCTTTGTGATCCCGTCCGTCACGTCCTGCAGTTTGCGGTAAAGCATCAGCTGATGCTTCCAGCCCCAGGACCACTGCGGCGTCACCTGCGGCAGCCATTCCGGAAAGTCGATGCGGTTAAGCCCAAGCCCCTTTCTGGTCTGCTCAAAATCGGCTCGCATCCGCTGCCGGTGGTCATATTTTGTGGCTGGCTTCATTCGATAAATGAGACTAGACTGAACCTATGTCGGATCCCGGCTGTGAACAGGAACAGACAAAGCGTCGGTCACTTGCTCCGATGCGACGATCGGAGCTGCGGGAACTCGCCCGCAAAAGATCGCGATTGCTGGCTATCGCCGTAGGTGCTGCCGCTCTGGTAGTTTTCATTTCCCGTCTACTTCAGTAAGCTTCCGGGATGCAGACCAACGGGCTTTTCGTCCCCGCCGCCGCGGCAGCTTTTTATCCGGCTCAAAGATCGGATGAGGTACCAGGTCCGGCATTGTGCGTGGATACGAATCCGCGATCTTCTTGATTCGCCACCAAAACACCAGGTGATCACACAGCAGCATCAGGCCGGTCCTCCTCAACAACAAACTTTCTCTCCGCCCACTCGATCAACGCATCCTCTGCGTCGCAAAGCTCCTTCGCCAGTGCCGGCGAGATCTCGACAGCCGCAGCCAAAATGTGTTTCAAAAAGAACGTGAAGTTCCCGTAGTTATCACGGGCTGCTTCGAGCTTGTCGAGGATCTTGATGCAGTTCTGCGTGTAGGTATTGTGCTGCCAGACCAGCTCCTTCGATGCCCGTACACCTTGGCCCTGTATCTCCATGAACGCCGACTTTCTGATCGCCTCGTTCTCGGCGAGCAAAGATTCCGCTGACGTCGCCGCGACCGATGTCAGGCTGGCGAGATGCAGCTTCAGCGAGTTATCCCAGCGATACTTCGAGATCCAGCCCTCGCGAAAGTTCTCGCCCTTGCCTCGGTTCGTGAGCAGCGACTTTCGAAAGCCTGCCCAGCCCATCCGCTGCATCTCCTCCTCAAGCAGATCGAGACGCTCGCCGCCGTACTTTAGGTACAGGGCAAAAGCGTCTTTGATCTCCTCATCGGAATGTCTTTGTCGTGGAGCCATCTATTTGTTGATCAGAACCGAGCCGGCGATGATGCCGGCCGCACCGCCGATCACCATCCACTTGAACTTTTTCCAGAACGTCACCTGATTTTTTTTCAGGACCTCGTTCGCCGCCTTGATCGCCGCGGTCTCACGCATCGCCGCGGCAACAGCATTCCGCAGCTGAGTCTTTTCTTCGGCGTCCAGCTCACGCAGATTCTTAAGCCCAAACGAGACCTTGCTCTCGAGCAGCAAAAGCTCATTCTGTTTCTCGATCTGGATACCCTGCGAAGCCAGCAGCTTACGCGCCGCCCGCAGCTCCTCGACAACTTCCGCACAAGCGGCTCTCAATCCGTCATCTGGGGTAACAGGGGTAGCCGAGGGCACCGAGTTCGCGGCAGAGTTCGTCTGTGCTTGGAGCATCGGGACGCCGCTCGCGAACAGAACGCTCATACTCAGCACGATCACGCTTAACATCCTCAGCAGCCCGCTTGACCTCTTCACTTTTTGCATCACGTTTCACCTCAACTTTTGCGAGTTCCTCCTCGCGGATCTTGATCACATTCGCGATCTTCGCAGCCTTTTCCAGTGCCTCGTCCCTTTCCTGCCGTGCCTTCGCCGCTTCACGCTCATGAACGCGAACCTCGCTCCACGTCTGAAACGTATTCCACCAGCTGCCGGCAATGGCAACGACGATCAAAGCCACGAGGGCCAAACTGACGAACTTCTGGCTCGCCGACAGGTCAGCCCAGAGATCCGAAACGATTTCATTGATCGGCACTTTCGTCATTTTCCAGCCATTCCTTTCACAAGTTCTTTGATCTCGTGCAGGTCGCTCTCGATCCTGCCAAACCGCTCGCCCTGACGTCTGTCAACCTCCGCTGCAAGCCGCTGGTCAAAGTGAATGCCACCATTTGACCGGTGAGCCTCGAAATCCTTCCAGGTGTCTTCGAGAGACTGGTCCTGCCGCATCTGCGTCTTGTCAAGCTGGTTCACTTTGCCCTCCAGCCGTATGAGCCACGCAATGCCGCCGATCACTGCGATCGCAACAGCGAATAAGAATCTTGGGTCGAGCCATGGAGAGTCTTGCATGCATCTATTTGGGCCTGATCACCAGGTTGTGCCGCGTCGGATCTGTCGCATAATCAGCCTGCAGCTTGAGCGTTTTCCAGCCGATCACCTTCTCCGCGACGAACCAGACCAGAAAACCAATGAATCCCAGACCGAGCACTATCGGTAACAGGATCTTTAGCAGCCCGACCGTTTCCGGCGAGATCTGCACGTTAAACCATTCCTTTAATCCGGCGACACCGCCGACAGCTCCCAGGATCACTGCCCCTTGAGCTTTGAGCTTCGCCATAAAGCCTGTCGGTGCCGGAGCATCGACCGATTTATCCTCCGGAACGAAAGTCGGCGGCTGATCAGAAACTGTAGGCTCAGTAGCGGATTGCGTAGCAGCTTCGTCTGAGGAAGTTCGTTCCAGCGGAGTATCGATAATAGCGGGCTGATCAACTGCCGAATCTTCAAATGGCTCGCCCACCGTCAACCGCTCGCCGGCGATGACGATATCATCATCGGTCAGCCTGCGGCCGTGAACGTTCAGCGGCAGATCGAGCTGCCAGTTGTTCCGGACGATCTGGGCCAGAAAGAAGTCCGTTCGATAGTCGGTAACAGCCAGCCGCGGCACCGATTCCAGCCATTTGTCACGCTTCCGAACATACTCCGTGATCCAGCCTTCCTCGTCGATCGGGCTGCACTGCACGCGGTCCCGGATCTTGGCATAGGACCCGTGGTTGATAGAGTCATAGATCACTGCCAGGCTTAACGGCAGCTCAAAGCCCGAGCCCTCGCACGCGTCGATCGCCGGCTGCAGATAAAAGTTCTCAGCGATCATCTGCTGGGCCTGCTTCATCTCGTCTGTCCGGGCCGCAGCTCGCAGAGCATTCTTGAAAGTCAGGCTCTCAGACCATTTCAGGATGTTTCTGCCCGCGTGCAGGTCCGGCAGGGCCGCACGAAAGATCTCCGCCCCGACCTGCCCGCCGCTGCCGAGGTACGTATTCAAGACCTTGTAGAGAGATCCCGAGCGATGCGTGAACTGATTGATGCCATAGCTCACGCCGGCACCGTCATTCAGCACAGCGACGGCACCATAATCGCCGAACGGTTTTGCCGTCTCGAATATGTGCACGATCGCCAGCGCCGTCAGTTTTGCTTTCTCGGAAAATCCCATGATCTTGGTCGCGGGGACCGGACTCGAACCGGTGACCTTCGGGTTATGAGCCCAACGAGCTACCAGGCTGCTCCATCCCGCACAAACTTAATCTTTCAATCTCAGGTTCACGACCTTCGTCGGCACGGTCGGGATCTCGCAGATCGCATTGACCTCGGTCTCGCCAAGTGCCTTATCGAGCTTGCCCAGTGCAACAGTCACGAACTGCCAGAAATCGACGCTCTTCTTTTTGCAAAGTGCCGTCAGCTTCTTTAGATCCGGAACGCGAACGCCATTCTTGGAGCCGTGAACGACCTCGGCGACAGCATGTTTCGTGTCGATGACCGTCGTCTTGGTTTTGCCGTCGAGCCATTCGCGGATCTTGGTCTCGATCTCATCCGCATTCGCCTGTAGCTTGTCGATCTTAGGATCGTGCAGCTTATTGATCTCAGCGACTGCCGCTTCGTATTTGTCCGTCAGCGGCTGGATCTCTTTATCGCGAACGGCCTCAGCCGCCCGCAGCTTTTTCATCGTCGCCGCCCACCGCTCGATTTCATGCGTCACATCAGATTGTGAAAGTGCTTTCGCCACGTCTTTTTCTCCTAACCGGGAAACCTCTTGACCTTTTCCGGCTTCTCATTTATGGTTATGGCAGGCGAGCCGCCTCTATCTGTCCAAACAAAAACGGCCCGCCCCCTTGACAGCATCGAGCAACACAGTCAGCCCATTTCCGAACCGGATTGCCTTTGCCGTTTTTGAGAATAAGTCGCTTGGCGGGGCATTTCACTGGCGTTTTCTTTGAATCGCGAGTTTTGCTTAATTCAATCGTTTTTGTGTTTTGTTAGCTTTGAGAGTGACCGCAGTATGAGCCAGAATTCACTTTTGCCATTTCCATCGCCCCGCTCGAACGACCGCCTGATAAAGCTCCGCGACGTCGAGCACATACTCGAGGAATACTTCCACCGCGACAGCCGCCCGAGCCGCTCGACCATCATCGGCTGGATCGAAGATGGCACCCTCAACGGCACGCAGCTCGGCCGCGGCCGCAATTACTACGTCTACGAACTCAGCCTCGACAGCTTCAAATCAAAACTCGCCGCCCAAAACTACGAAATGGCAGCATAAACACAAAAAAGGCGTCCAACAGGACGCCTTGTTTCATATCTCCTAGATGTCTTCCGTTCTATTTCAATTTGGCCACCTGATTAGCGAACACATCCACAGTTTCGCGTGTGCGTGGGTCCTTGCATGTGAACCGTAAGCGGAGGCTTTTAATTCTTGGGTCGAATGTAGTGTGAACCTGGGCGGGCGAGCGATCGTTGCGTCCCAACCTCTGCCACCTGTCGATGTATGGTGTCTCGCTCTTCACCAGAACATCGTTTTTATCGTAAAAGTTGGCCTCAATTCTCAAAAACTCCAGCGGCTCGTCACTCGTATTCATCACCTCCGTAACGACGGTCATGTACGACTCTGAAACTCTGTCCCAAACTGGCTTAGTATATTCGATTGAAGCAAAGAACGGCTTAGGTTCGTCAGATTGCTGCGAATGAGTTTGCCCGGATTCAGGCTGGGCGGGTGATTCAACCTTTATCGGTAAGCCAAGATCGCGGGCGGAGATCTGAATTCCGCGACGAACGTTCGGATTATTCATCGCAGCCAGATAAATAATCCCAACCACAAACAAGGACACCACGGAAAACACCAACGCTAGCTCAACGGCCAGCCTTAAACGCCCGCTTTTAGGCTTTGGTGCCGCCTGTCCGATTCTTTCGTGGTGATAGACGGGTGAGCGTTGATCATCAAATCCCATACCTGCTCCATCAAAATCGCAAATCTGATCCCAAAAAACTCTTATTTTCGTCTTCCTCGTAAACATACGTGAGATTCCCCAGTTCACGATCCAACAAGATCTCCGCGGCTTTCTCCTCGCCATGCTCACGGATCAAGCCCTCGCGTTCGATAGCTTTGAGCTCGTCTTCCATCCATTTCGGCATTTTGCTCATGCTGCTTTCCTCATCCGATGGATCACATGCGAGACCACGGCCCAGACCCTGAAATCGTCAGTTCGATCGACGCGTCTGATCGGGTAGTTTTCATTAGCCGGCACGAGATAAAGCCCATGCGTATGATGCTTGAGCCGTTTGACCGTAAATTCACCATTGATCTGCGCGATCACCACATCGCCGGGCTCGGCAAATCCCGTCAGTTTAACGGCCAGCATATCGCCGTCATCTATTCCGGCTTCAAGTTTCGACTGCATTGAAAGCCCTGAAGCCTTTACAAAAGCCGTCTCGCCTTGATCACCACTGATGTATTTGTCGATGTCGATCCAGTCCGCATCCTGCTCGATCTCAGTCGGTGGTCCGGCTGGGATAGGGACGGGAAAATAGGGGCGAAAACGATTGGAAGTTCTGCGTGTGAGGATCTGGATATTCATTGTATTGAGTGTTCATCTTGCTTAAGTGTAAATGTTGAATATTCCTAACCTGCCTTTTGGCGTGGGATATCTTCCTCGTCCTCTCCGTGCCCAAAATCCATGTGGATCAATCGAGCCTTCCGACCGTTCGCGATCTCTTCCTGGACGAGTTCACGAATCATATCACGAATTCCACCCCGTTGTGCAACCTGTGAAACATCTTTTCCTGCGATTTCCCGCATGATCATCTGACGAACGCTTTCATCAAGAGATAGTGTTTTATTCCCAGCAAAACTGAACTTCTGAGCAAGCATAATCTCCGCGAGCGACAGAACATCAGATTCCTTTTCTATCAAATTTAGGTCAGTTAGACCGCGAGCCAGGACGAAGCTCATCAGCAGCTCCAGTGTTTTGTGCTCAATATTCTCTCCGCCGATCTGAACGTCGCCAAAAACGGTTTGTGCCTGCTCTTTGGCAATAGTTGCAAGCCTTCGAATGATCTCTCGATTGAAGGTGTCGCTCTTACGACTCGTGGGCTCCTCACCAGTCAAAAGCCAGTTTAAATCACAGTTCGTGGACTGCCTTATCTTTATGAGCTTTTCAGCATCGGGCACGCGTCCCGCAAGATAATTAGTGACTGCAGTCTCTCCAACCCCTATTTTTCGTGCAATTTCGGCGTTCTTGGCGTTATTGAATGCGAGCTTGAGGCGTTGTCCGAAGGTGGTTTTTTCCATGCACCCCACAAGTTGTGGTTTTTGTGCTTGACGCCGCTCCACGGATTGTGGAATACTGTTTTTGGTTACAGTTGAAAGCCCAAACGCAAGCATAACGAGATTAACATGAACGCATTACAAATTAAAACTTTTCTCTGGAAACGCGGGCTCACGATCAGCGAGATCGCTCGGGCCATCGAGCCGGAATATGATGCCACGCTGGACAGCATCCGCACGATGCTGACCAATCTTTTCTACCACGGCAAATGGAACAGTCAGCTCGCCGCATTGGTCGAGGAGAAATTCAAGATCACAGTCGATCGCCCGTCGCGTCCGCAAACGGTTCGCGAGGCAGTTCGACGCTCCGCCCTTAAAGAGGCGGCGTAAGTACCGATAGGTTTTGACCATGTGGTCGAGCCTATCTTTTTTTGCCCATTTTCGGCTAGGTCCGATTTTCCTAGATTCGTGACAACGAGAGGTCTGATGGAATCCTACGAGGTCTTACAAAAAGCGATCCCCGAGCTGCAGAGCCCCAAGGTGGCAAAGTTCCTCGGCATATCGGCGAACTATGTCAACCGCTGGCGTCGCCGGCCGTCTGATGACGAGGAACCGACCGCGACCGGCCAACGCTCTATCCTTGATCGAATAACTGATCTGATCGACGTAGTTTTCCTGATCAATCCATCCGGCTCCGGCCTGATCGTCCAGTACATCGAAGCCCATCACGACAACCTGCTCACGACGCATGCAAAACCGATCCCATGCCGGAACACTCAGGCAAAGACCGGAGCGATCCTGCTTACCGACGCGGTCGAGGCGGTCAATTCGCTAAACGTTGATGGCTGCACACCGGAGACGCTCGCGGAACTTGTGCAGCTCCGCGATTCCGCCGATTACGCGATCAAACAGGTCGAGAAAACGCTTATGCAGGGTAACGCCAATGTCTGAACCGCTATCGTTTCCGATTTTCGATTGCGGCTTTGATCGTCGTGGATCGTTCAAGGTCGCGACAGCTGGATCAAACGGCAAGGCCCTGGTGATCACATTTGAATGCGGCACGCACTATAAACCCGGCGACCGCCTTTCGCTCGGCATCGAGCAGGTAAAAGCCCTAATTCAGGAGGATGTTAATGAAAAACAGTCAGCCCAAAACAACTGAACAGCTCCGGGCCATTTTCGGCCTCGGCAAAAAGCTTAACTGCGCAAAAGAAGATCTGGAGGAGATGGCCGGAAAACGGCTCTCTACTCTGACCTTCGACGAGGCGAACGGCATGATCACTCGCCTTGGCGGTGACGCGTTCCCGTCACCGGCCGGACCCGCTCCACGCCGAACACAAAACTATCGCAAGCAAAAGCAGCAGATCAAAACGATCGTCACGCCCGCCCAGCTCGATAAGCTCGACCGGCTTTGGTTTAAGTTCGGCCACCGCACCGCATCCGGCCTCACTGCGATCTGCAAGCGCGTCAACCGAGGAGCCGAAAAGCCAAGAACGACCGAGGAATGCAACCGTGTTATCGAAGCCGTCAAATCAATGAACGCCCGCGAAGCCAAGGGCACAAAGGAGGCAGCATGACACCTGAACAGAAATATTTCTTATCAATGATCTTGATAATTGGCGGCTCGGTTTTGCTGGGGTTTTGGATCGGCCATCCGTACTGGTTTGCGAAAGGCTTGATCGAGGGCATACGGCGTGGCGGAGAGATCTGGGACGAGACTTTAGGTGTCGATGATGACGATGAGAGCGATGACCGGATTCTCAACGCAAAGGAGATCAAATGAGCCTACTCGCGACGATCAATATCCACGCCTGTGACTGGTGCGGCGAAATAGCTGTAGTTCACACCGATAACGACCGCGATTCGTTCGCCGCGAATTGGTCTGGTGACGATGAAAAGGATTGTTGCCCGGCTTGCCAGGAGGAGCTTGAAAAAGATGCTAATTGAACCACACAAACACGTCGAAACCATGCCGCCGCCCATTCCCGATTCAGGCCTCAGATGCCATCGTTGCGGCGATCTCGGTATCAGTATTTGGCCGCAGGGTCACGTCGATATATGTCCGGCGATAAAGCTCGGGCATTCGCACGCCGAACCAAACGCGGCGGCAAGGATCATTGAGCGTTGCTGCCGCTCGATGATGTTCCGCGGGGTGCCGATCAATCCGCTGTCCTTCGATATGGCCAGGGCGTTGTCATATCGCACAACGGACGATCCGGCACCTCGCCAGACATTGCTCGACAGGTATTTTGGCTGGGCCTCGCATCAGCGGCTCCGCAAATTTCATTACGTTATCGAGGAGCTGCGAAGCGTCTGGCTGCTTCCGGTTGCGAGCCGCAAGGGATCTCCGCACGGCTACTGGATCGCAACGTGCGAGGCCGATTTTAAGGAATGGGTCGAGCGTTCGAAGTCGGCGCCGATCAAGCAGCTTACGACGATTCATAAAGTTGCTCGGGCTAACTTTCCGCTCCTGGCCGAACAGCTCGAATTCGAATTCTGGAAAGACCTGCAGCCCGCTGAAAAGCTGGCCGCGTAAAGCTCCGCCATGTGAACGAGCTCGGCCGCTTGGCGGAAACAAAACGGTGGCGGCCGACATTTTTATCCTCGAAAGTTTATGTACTCAGCACTTCCAATTCTTGCCCTCGGCGTCGTCCTGGCGACGGCTCTGCTGTGCATTTTTCAGGAGGCTCTGGGTATCGATGAGTAGACAGCATCGCGACGATCATCGCTACGAGATCGAAGCATTATCAAAGGGCCTCGCCGTACTCGAGGCACTCGAAGGCCTCCGGTGGGAACCGGTCAACGTGACCACGATCATGGAGCGAACCGGCCTCAGCCGCGACACCGTCGATCGCACATTGAAAACCCTTCGCCTCCGCGGCTATGCCGTCTGCGAGGCAGGCAAATGGACCGCAGGCAAACGCCTGATACGAGTCGCAAACAAGCTGGCGTTGAACCGCAACCTTTAAATTCCTGCGTTTCGGAATTTAAACGCAGAAATCGAAGCCTCAGTAAAGCGTAAGTTGTTGATTTTATTAAAAACGTCCCGAGTCGGGCGCATGAATTTAAAGCAGAAAAAGGAGTTGTTGTGAATAACAAATTAACCAAAAGACTCGATGAAATTGTGGATGAGCACGCCGACGAAGCAGTCGCCGCCCACCGCGCACAAGTTGATAGGGAAGCCCGTGATAGATCCCTGTTATTGCTCGGTGGCTTCAGAGCAGCACAACAGATCGCTAATGCGATAAATAGCGAAGTTATGAGGGCCCTCGAAATCTTTCAAACCGAGCGAATGTATCAGGCGTTCGGCTACGATCGCTTCGTTGATTTTCTCGAAGAGTATGCTCACGCCCCTATGTCAAAGGCCCAATACTACGAACGGAAAGCTTTGCTTGATAAGGAGGGCGATGCGCTGTTCGACATGTATCACGACTTAGGTCTTTCAATACGCCGAAGAAAACTTCTAGGCAAGGGCAATGTGGAACTCGATGGAGACAAAGTTATCGTCCACGACGGCGAAATTTTAACTGAGATCGCACTCACCGACCGAAGTCGCCTTCTCGAAACACTTTCAGCTCTCGCAGACGCAAACGCTGAGAAGTCCATCAAGCTCGAACGGCAAAAGGAAAAGATCGACAAATTCGACAGCGAAAAGCGTGATCTCTACGACGAGATCGACCGCGTCCGGGCGTCGAAGGTTGCGGCAGCTCCCGACGAACACATGATCGCCCGAGTCGAGCTCGGCCTTGCATTCTCACGCCTTCGCGACACCGTTGCGGGCCTGTCCGATATCGAAAAAGATCAATTCCGCGACAGCGTTCTCGAGGACGTCGCCGGTTGGACCGCGGATCTCCGCGAAGCCTACAAAACCGGCACCGCCAAAGCAAAACCGGCTGCCGCATCTGCCATCGTCGGCGACACGTTCGCCGAGGCATTCACCAATTTTCTCGAAACCGTCGACGACGATATCGACGGCGAGGATAACGACGGCGAATTAGCCGCTCAACTATAAATCACAGGAGACTAGTTTTTATCATGAACAAGCAAAATTACACGAAAGAACAGAACGAGCTGATCGCCGAATATAGTGCCGCGTACGGCCTCGAGCCCGGACAGATCATCTTTTTCGAAGGCGATCCGGAGCCGTTCTTCGATCGCGATGCTACCGCGGTCCTGCTTCACGCTCTCTGCGACGTGGCTGGCATCGAGGATACACCGGTCGAGTCGTTCTTTCCGGACGTCGTTTCGGTCCACTACAAGGTCACGTTTACGGATGGCACCTTTGCGGGATCCACCGGAAAAGCTCACATCAACGAGCTTCTCGATGGCCAGCCAATGACGCTCGACCAGCTCAATTCGCTGGCCACATCGCGTGCGGCCCGCTCCGCCCTCCGGAATAAAGGGATCAAGCTGGCTCGACTGCACGAGGCGTCGAAAGGCGGTCACTCTAATGTAGCTCAGTTTTCGGGTCCACCGATCTCGAACGAAGCAAAGCTGCTCCGTGAGGTCCATGCTCTCGGCTACGAAACCAGCTACATCGTCGATTCATGGTTCGAGGAGGCTGACGGCAGGCGAAAGTTCACCGACAAGGCCGCTTGGAAGCGTCTTCTGAACAACCGCTACGGCGTCGATCGTTCCAGCGACCTCAGCGAAGATCAGCTGGCCGACTTCGCCGCCTTTCTCAGAACGATGCTGCCGGTTCAGAAAGCCGCGGCTTAACTCGTAAAACCTGGGGTTCCGCTGTCGTTTTCAGCCCGAACGGCAGCGGTCCATCACGACTAGAGCAATGACACGAACTGTACTTGGCGAGTTAGCCAAGGCCGAAATAATTGAGTGCATGGGACGGTGCCGCACACGCGCAGAGCGTAGCAGCGAGGCTGACCGTCTCTCCGCACATTTCAAAGTAGGGAAGGATCGCATCTACGCGGTCACTAAGGCCGTGAGGCCCGCACGAAAGATGAGGTCGGACAAAGGAAAACGCATGGTCGATATTCACAGTGATGGGGCCCTACGCATCGCCGTGGGTCGCGTCCTTGAATACGGTGTGCCGACAGCCGAA